>Ga0187827_10000415_pt1 | contig 68207 bp, 61 predicted proteins | sample ETNtaG_39_FD_167969 | JGI IMG/M metagenome (GOLD analysis project Ga0187827, IMG submission 167969) | Marine microbial and viral communities from oxygen minimum zone, Eastern Pacific Ocean - ETNP2014_SV_150_PacBio MetaG (Illumina Assembly) | ecosystem: Environmental > Aquatic > Marine > Hypoxic... | reverse complement strand
CAATAATATTTCCTCTGTTTGGTGATGATTCCAGGATTTCAGATTTAATTCCTGCTTTAGATAACCAGTCTGATATGTATTTGCAGACTGGAGTTTCGTCGCCTGTTGGCATAAACCCTGTATTAACTGAAGGAATTCGGACTAAAGCCTGTTCTAAGGCTATAAGATCTCCTTCCAAGTCATCGATTTGTCGAAGCATTTGATCAAGGTTTGTCATTTTCTCACCTACACGTAATTTTTTATATTGTTGTTTCTAGAGACATTAAAAGTGCGATGCTCTTAGCGTCCTGTATTTCTCCCAGCCTTATAAGTTTTTGTATTCTTCTAACAGGTATTTTCTCTACTGAAATATCTTCGTCGAAATCTCGGGGTAGTTTTCCTTCCACTAAATCTTTAGCTAAATACCCATAAATGTACTCATCCGTAAAGCCAGGACTCGTCCAGAATCCAAATAATAGCCTAAGATCTCTTGAAGTGTATCCTACTTCTTCTCGGAGCTCTCGGATGGCTGCTATTTCCGGTTCTTCTCCAATTTCTATAACTCCAGCTGGCACTTCTAATAGGTCGCTTTTTGCCGGGTGTCTATATTGGCGGACAAGTAACACATTATTTTCCGAATCCATCGGAACAATAGCGACCGCTGGTCTGTGTTCGACGACCTCTCTAGAGGCTTTGGCTCCGGTTTTTAGCAGCACATTATCAATTTTCACATTTATGATGCTACCTTCGTAAATCTTCTTGCTGTCTATAGTTCGGTCAAGATCAATATTTTCCATACTATGCCTAATCTTCTGGATCTTCCGGAGGGCGTTGTGATCGGTATGCGAGGCCAAGTCGCATATTCAACGCGGTATAAAAGAAATCTGGCTTTTCTGAACGTAAGAATCTGGCATTATAGGGGCTTTTCTTTACTATAACTTTTTCTCCAGGATCCACGTCTGAATCGACAAATCCGTCTGCGCTGATAGATGCCAAATAATTCTTTGAAGCCTGAAGCTCAACGGTTGATTCCGGATGGAGTACTAAAGCATCTCGAAGACCTGTATGTGCTGCTACTGGCTGTAATATCATCATTTGCGCTTCAGGGAAAACTATGGGCCCTCCAGCTGAAAGGGCGTATCCTGTACTTCCAGTCGCAGTCGATACTATAACAGCGTCAGCTCTGTAGTTGGTTAAATGGACATGGTTTACAGAAGTTTCAAGTTCTACCAGTCTGGAGACTTTTCTACTTCCAACTGTGATGTCGTTTAGAGCATGTACGGATAGTCGAGGATCGCCACCTCTTGTGGGGATTATGTCAGCTTGTAGCATCATTCGTTTTTCAGTTCTTATGCCGTTACCGTTGCCTTTTTCCGATTGGTAATTTATGTATTTGGGAAGTGCTGAAATAGCCTCTTCAGGTGCTAATTCCGCTATGAACCCCACCTTCCCCATTTTTATGCCAACTACAGGAAGTTCATAAGGACTTATTACTCTTACAGATCTTAGGATTGTCCCGTCACCTCCTACCACAATAACCAGGCTCGTTTCTTTTAGGTTTTCAGAGTACTCAGATAAATTTCCTGCTGAACTTAACCATGAAACATTTTCTATTCCTAATGAATCGATGATTTCTTTAGCCTTGACCTCTGTGGCAGGCATTTGAGAGTTGTAAATTAAGGCAATCAATTTATTTTTTGACATGAACACAACCAGATAGATGCGTTTTGATCGGTTTTTAAGTATCTATAGTATAAATACTAACTTATTTGGGCTAACCGATTATGGTGGTTATAGCATCACGGGCTAATTCGATAATGGGTTTCGGGAAAAAACCAAAAAACACAGTACCTGAAATAGCTATGACCGCAGCAGAGAGAACTCCGAATTTCGGGTGTATTTCTTGTCTCTCATCTGGACTATCTATGAACATAGTCTTAACTACTCTTAGGTAATAATAGGCCGATACAACGCTGTTAATGACCGCGACTATAGCCAGCCAGGTAAGGTTGGTTTCAACAGCCGCTCCAAATAAATAGATTTTTGCCATAAATCCTATAGTAGGGGGTATCCCAATAAGGGATATCATTGAAACAGTCATTATTACAGCAAGAGTAGGAGACTTCTTTATAAGGCCAGCGAAAGAGTCGACTGAATCATCACCAGAATCTTCTGAGACAGCCGTGATTACTGCAAACGCTGCGAGGTTAGTAAACGTGTATCCGGCTAGATATACAAGGATTCCAACGGGTCCTGAGGTGTATAGTGTTGTGTTGCCGGCCATCGCCGCCAAGCCCACCATTATGTAGCCTGCCTGAGCTATGGTGCTATAGGCTAACATTCGCTTGATGTTGTTTTGTTTTATAGCTATTAGGTTTCCAACAGACATTGAAATCGCGCTTAAAACCGCCATCATACTAGCCCAGTCCGAAGATAAGGCCTCATTTTCAAAAACCGCATATAGGATTCTGAGAATTATGGCGAACCCCGCCGCCTTACTGGCTACAGAAAGAAATCCCGTGATTGGGGTGGGGGCCCCTTCATAAACATCTGGAGCCCACATTTGAAATGGGACCGCAGAAATTTTGAATCCGAATCCTGCGGTTATCAAAATTACACTAAATAGAAGAATTCCGTTCTCTGTTATTTTTTCTGAGGCGGAAAGGTGATTTGCTATTACTGTTCCTATTTCAGATAAATGAGTAGTGCCAGTGAATCCATATATTAGGACCATCCCATAGAGAAGGACTGCAGAGCTGACTGCACTCAATATGAGGAATTTAATCCCGGATTCAGCTGATTTCTTCTCCCTTATAAATGCTGCCAGAGCTGCTGTGGGCAGGGCAGTCAATTCAAGGGCAATGTATATAGTGATCAATTCTATGGCTGACACTAGTAACATCATTCCGGTGGCTGATAAAAGGATGAGTGCGTAGTATTCGCCTTGATGTTTGTCGAATCTTTTCGCATAGGTCGTGGATGAAAGGATTACTAGCCCTGTCGCGAGGATAATGACGTATTTGAAGAATAGACTGAAATCATCTACCTTGACGGTGCCCTTGAATCCAAGGCTCGGATTATCTCGCACCATAATACAAAAACATAGCGGGGCTAATAAGCCAATTAGAGACAGAGGAGCCAAAATCTTTTTGTTAGATGAAAACAAATCCACAATTATTATTACACTAGCCAATAAGGCCATGCTGATTTCGGGAGATATCAATATTATGTCGGCGTAATTCATTAATTAGCCCCCGTCATATTTAGCATTTGTGTTATGCCTTCGGCGAAAACATCAGATACAAATGCTGGATATATACCAACACCAATTATTGAAACAATAAGTAGTCCCATAGGAATGACTTGCACTGGTGTGGCATCACCAATTTGCGCAAACCGTTCTTTTTCAGGTCCAAACATGGATCTTTGAATCATCCATAATATGTATGCAGCCGTTAGGACAACTCCAAAGGCAGCGATTATTGTCGCTAATTTAAAGGCTGGAAAAGCTCCTAGAAAGATAGTTACCTCTGATACAAACCCGCTTGTTCCTGGTAGTCCCAAAGATGCTAATCCTGCAACTACAAGCGATACTGTGAAGATCGGCATTCTACGGGCCAAACCTCCTAGGTCTGGTATATGTCGAGTGTGAGTCCTTTCATAGATAAATCCTATTGTTAAAAATAAAAGGCCCGTGATAGTTCCATGGGTAAACATTTGTAAGGCGGCACCTGTCATTGCGAGAGAGGTGATGCCGCCACCCACAGCTGACAGTCCTAATAAAACGAAACCCATGTGGCTGACACTACTATATGCAATGAGCCTTTTGAGATCTGTTTGTCGGATTGTTATCGCTGCACCATAGATAATATTTATTACCCCTAATAGGGCCAATACCCAAGCGTATTTTTCAAGCTGGTCGGGGAACATACCCGCCGATACTCGTAAAAGCCCATATCCACCCATTTTTAAAAGTACTCCTGCCAACATTACGCTTGCAGCAGTCGGGGCGTCGGTATGAGCATCTGGTAGCCAGGTGTGTAAAGGGAATACTGGTAGCTTTACCGCAAAGCCTATGCTCATGAATAAGAAGAGTATTCCAACAGGCATTATTAAGTTCGAGGATGGGAGCACTTCAGATATCTTAGTCATATCGAAGGTGCCAGTACCTGCGAATATAACCAGAATCCCAATTAGCATGAAGGCGCTTCCAAGAATAGTAAAAATTAAAAACTTCATAGCGGAGTAGTCTTTTCTTCCGGTACCCCAAATGGATATTAAGAAGAACATAGGAATCAACTCTAGCTCCCAAAAAAGGAAAAAAAGTAAGAAATCCATTGAGGTAAATACCCCTATTACCGCCCCTTGTAGCAAGAGAAGCCACATGAAATGTTCTTTAGTTCTTTCGGTTATGTTCCATGATGCGAAGATTGCGACGATTCCTAACAGCCCTGTAAGCAAAATGAGTGGTGTGCTTATTCCATCGACAGATAGAAAATATTGAACTGGAAATGATTCAGGGAACCACGTAGTTATTTTTTCAGTCATATCGTACCCATTTTGTCTATGGGCAATGAAAATGTAACCGGTGACCACTAGTTCAAGTGTTGAAGCTATAACCGCGAATCCACGAGCCTTTTTCCCAGTCAAAAAAACAGCCACAATCACCGCTGATATAAACGGCAAAAAGATGGCTATGCTTAGTATTCCAGGTATTTCCACAGATTCTCCTAATTACATTCCAAATATATATACAGCGGCTATGATGATTATTCCAACTGATGTGACAGTTGCGTACATTTGGGTTTGGCCAGTTTGTAATTCTCTTATCAGACTACCGAAATTGGCACCTAGCCACCCAATGATATTCACGGTACGGTCTACGATATTTCGATCTATCCAATCGAATATCAGAGCTATGCCCCTGTAATAGATTCTGCCAGTTATGAATTTTTCATATGCTTCATCGACATAATATTTGTTTAGAAATAGGGTATATATAGGTCCGGAAACTCTGCCCATCGTTGCTGGGGACAAATAAGGATTCCGTTTATACATTGCCCATGCTAGGAGTATTCCCAATAGGGCAATTAACGAGGAAATAATGGCCAGTAATGGGTCAAAAGCTGGGGGAGGGGGCAAATGCAGGCTGTGCTCCAATTTATGTGTAAACCAGTGGGCTGGGATGCCTCCAAAGTTTTTTATAGGATTCACTAGAAACCCTATAAACACAGCTGGAATTGCGAGTATCACCAAGGGTAAAACCATAGGGAATGATGATTCTGTAAGATCGACCGGCCCATGGGCTTGGGCTTCAGGGTCCTTATCCGATCCTCCTCGAAATTCCCCCTCAAATGTTAGTAACAGTGCTCTGAACATATAAAAGGCTGTCATAAATACGGCAATGAGTGCTAAGGAGAATCCGATTATACTGGCAACATTCCCTTTATCTAGCGCATTAAGGAGTATTTCATCCTTACTCCAAAATCCTGCCAGTGGGAATATACCGGCAAGGCTTAGACTTCCAATGAGAAAGGTAATATAAGTGATTGGCATTTTACGTCTTAAGCCACCCATATAGCGCATGTCGAAAGTTCCGGTTGCGTGATTCACGCTTCCTGACCCTAAAAATAAAAGCGCCTTGAAGAAAGCATGAGTAAATAGGTGGAAGATAGCCGGTCCGTATGCCCCGACCCCTAGTGCCAGCATCATGTAGCCCAATTGGCTAATAGTCGAATAGGCGAGGACTCTTTTTATGTCGTTGGCAACTAGTCCCATGGTTGCAGCGAATATGGCTGTAACTCCTCCAATGATGGTCACTATTATCATTACGTCTGGGGAATGTTCAAAAATCGGAAAGAACCGCGCTACCAAGAAAACTCCAGCTGTAACCATGGTTGCTGCATGAATGAGAGCACTTACTGGAGTAGGTCCTTCCATGGCATCAGGTAGCCATGTGTGAAGGGGGAATTGGCCTGATTTACCTATAGCACCAACGAACATTCCCAACGCTATTAAAGTCAGCGCCCCTGCGGTGACCACTCCTGCGTCGACAAGTCCAGGTAGGTTGGCATTAATGATTGAAATCTCTAAATAATTGTCACTTTCTTTGAACGTTTTGAAAAATAAATACATTAAAGCTATGAGAAACCCAAAGTCTCCGACCCTGGTGACAATGAATGCTTTTTTCGCCGCCGCCGCTGCCGCCGGTCTATGAAACCAGAACCCAATTAGGAGGTATGAACATAGCCCAACCAATTCCCAAAATACGAACAGTTGAACCACATTCGCTGCCATAACAAGGCCAAGCATGGATGCTGTAAACAAAGACATGTATGCAAAATATCTAGCATATACAGGATTACCTAATTCCTCGGGACCGTGTTGCTCGGCATTTTCTGACCCATGATTTGAAGGCTTCATGTATCCCATGGAATATATTTGGACCATTAGGCTCACGCCTGTAACTACAACAAGCATCACTGCAGTTAAAGGGTCCATTAGAATTCCGACAGTGAAATGAAAATCCCCAATTTCTAACCAGGAATTAGGTTCCGACACTAGGTTATGATTGCTGTTTGTGGCGATCTCAAAGAATGTTAGTAGAGATAAAATGAATGCAATGCCAATTGAAACAATAGCAATTGGACCTGATATGTATGAATAGGAATTAAAAAATGGCCGTACTACAAGAGCCAAAATACAGAACGAGGCTAGAGGGATAAAAAATATTGCCCAGATTAGTTGCTCGTTAATCATAATTTAAAGTTTCCTAAGTATTTCATCAGCTACGTGTTCTCGTCCTTTGGGCACGTATATTTTGAAACCGACACATTCCCCCCACGAGGTAATATCCCCCTCCGGAAGTATTTTGGTAGGGAGGCCTTCCGACTCAAAGGTGTCTTTCCACATTTCTGCGGTCACCAAATTAGGAGCGTATTTGTATTCTATCCACATAAAATCTATCTGCTAAGTTCTTTTGCATCAGTTACCAAGACTGATTGTCTGGTTCTATATATCGCGATGATTATTGCCAGACCAAGGGCTACCTCGGCGGCAGCCACAGTGATGATAAAGACTGTAAACACATGTCCTGTAAGTAAAAATCTAGAGGCAGCTTCAAAAGTGTCGGGCACTGTGTATGGGACTGTGTATCTTGATAAAGCCACTGCAGTGACATTGACCCCGTTGAACATTATTTCTAATGACATTAAAACTGCTATCGCATGTTTTTTTGAAAGCACACCGTATAAGCCAATTCCGAACAATATGGCGCCAAGTATCAAAAACCTTTCAAGTGTCATTTATCGATCCCTCACCAAGGCTAGTGCTCCCAGTGCCGAAGCAAGTAGTAGAACAGATACCATTTCAAAAGCCAGCACAAAATCGGTTAATAGCATTCTGGCCAAGGAGGGGATTGATTCCTTGAAAAATACTGTCGCGGCGACTTTCTGTTGTTCAGCATCTAAATTTTGACTTATCAGTCTTCCATTCCAGTCTGTATCTTGCGTAATAACGTAATATGCAAACAGGATGAATATTATTGCCACGATAGCAACTGGAAGCCTGAAACTGTGGGAAGGATTACCTTCTTCAAGATCTCTGGTCATTAAAATAGCAAATATGATTAGGACTGATATAGCTCCGACATACACCATGAGTTGAACTCCGGCCAAGAATTCTGCCCCTAGCAAAATAAATAGCCCTGCTACTCCCAAAAAAGTAACAATCAAGAAAAGTGCGGATCTGAATAAATCCTGGATCTGGATGACTGCAATTGCTGATATAACAGTGCAGATAGATAGAATCCAAAATGCCAATTCTATGGCAAATGATTCTGTAGTTAGAGTCATCTTTTGGCCCACCTCTTATTTTGGTCTTCTAGAGACGGTTTTTCATGTCTTCCAACCTCTTCCCAGTCTGCTGTGGATCCCTTAATCGGATCATGCCCTCGGTCTGTCAATTGCGGTCGGAACCAGGTGCTTGGCTTTTTTTCAGCCGATTTGAGCTGGTCAACATTAATCACTAAATCACTTCTTCTATATTTTCCCTCTTCAAATCCACTGCCCATGTGGAGCGCATCATAAGGGCAAGCTTCAACACATAAACCGCAAAACATGCATCGACCTATGTCTATATCAAATACATCTATATCGTAACTTTGACCTTCTTGTTGATTTACACCACTAGTGCCAGTGACAATTTTTATTATTCCTAAAGGACAATATTTGGCACAACTTGCACATCCCGTGCATCTACGATCATACCAGGCAAATTCTTCTCCCCTGAAATTGGCGTGCTGGGGCATTCGATCGGTTATTGTTTCAAGTCCCAGTAGGGATCTAAAAGTCTTTAATGGATGTGTTGCTATGAAAGATACGGGATTTTGATTATCTATCTTGGCAAGGTCAAACGGACTAGCTCTTCTATTAGGGTACTGAACTATATTAAATTGTCGGCTTGGTGACACTAAGTTTTTCATAGTCACTCCAAGCCCCTTGAACAAACCTAATCCATACATTTTAGTTTTCCCCCATGCCCATATTTGCAAGTGGCGACGGTGTCGGTTCTGGTCTAGTATATTTTTTCCTTCCAACAACATTCGCCATTATCAAAATAACTGCTATTGTTATAAACCAATTAACTGCGGCCATAATCAGCATGTAATCTGTGGTTAGTGAGCCATCATGGATCTGGTTAAATTCCCTGGCCAGTGTGAATTCCGCGGCAACCAAAAATATATTAAATAAGCCAAGTCCAAACAGGGTCTTCCAAGCAAACCCCATTATTTGATCTATTCGCAATCTAGGCCAGGTAGACCTAAACCATAAAAGAACGAATATCACAATAAACATCTTCAAGGCGAACCATATACCGCCAGGAAAAAAATCGAATCCTTGAGAGCCACCTAAAAACAGAGTCGTCACAACTGCGGCGGTGACTATTGGAGCCATAAATTCAGCCAGAAACAAAACAGCGAATTTTATTCCGCTGTATTCGGTGTTATATCCGGAGCCCAATTCTGACTCCGCTTCAATTTGATCAAAGGGTGTTCGACTCATTTCTGCTGTGGACGCTGCCATGAATACAAAAAAGCCCATGGGCATTACTAAAATAAACCAGACGGATTGACTGCGGACTATCTCGGTCATTGCTAAAGATCCGGAAAGTATAAGTACACTTGTAATACCGAGTGCCATCGGTATCTCGTAACTTATTAGCATCGCTGCGCCCCGCATTGAACCTAAAATGGCATATTTGTTGCGGGACCCCCAGCCAGCCATGAATATAGCGATTGAGTTAACTGAGGTCACACCAATGATAAAGAGAATTCCAATGTTAAGGTTGCTTAAAAAAGCTTCCTTATTGAGGAAGGTTCCAAATGGGATCACGATCATGATCATTAAAGTGGGGGCCAATAGTGCGATAGGAGCTAAGGTGAAGACGGGTTTGTCGGCTTCATCCGGTATCGTATCTTCTTTCATTATCAATTTGAGAACATCCGCAAATGGTTGGAGAATTCCAAAAGGCCCATTCCTGTTTGGCCCTCGTCTAACCTGGAACCTCGCTATCATTCTTCGCTCGAACCAAGTGTAAAAGGCTGTTGCCATCACCATCACGTTGATTATCAGAAACGAGATCGATATTCCGGCCAGCAGGGTTGCTAACCATCCGAAAGATTCCCCAAATCCTATTAATTCAATTAAAGTCTCGAAAACTTTTTCGAGGCTTTCGAAGCTTATGAATAAAGCTGGTGTGGGGTTCATTATCTGTCAACCTCACCAAGGACTATATCGATCGACCCCAATATTATTATTAGGTCTCCCATCTTCCAACCGGTGATCATATCTCTTAGTGGAGTCAAATTAATGAAAGATGGGGCTCTTACTTTGCACCGGTAAGGAGAAATTCCTCCGTCGCTTACCATGTAGAAGCCAAGTTCACCCTTCGGCCCCTCAACTGAAGAATATGCTTCGCCTATTGGAGGTCTAATGAAGAAGGGGGTTTCTGTTCTCACAGGTCCAGGCTCTATCTGCTTGATACACTGTGAAATAATTTTTATGCTTTCTCGCATTTCTTGAAGACGAACATAATACCGGTCATATGTGTCTCCAGAGCTTCCTATCGGTATGTCAAAATCCACTCTGTCATATATTTCATAAGGGCTGGCTTTTCTTAAATCCCATTTGACACTTGAAGCCCTGAGTATGGGGCCCGTTACTCCTGAATCTATTGCTTGAGCATCGGAAAGCAAACCTACCCCTATCGTCCTCGCTAGAACGATTTCGTTGGTTGTTATTAGGCTTTCCAATTCATCAAGGTAATTTGGGAAATCTGATATTAAGGTGTTCAATGAACTCCAAAACTCTTCAGGAGCATCTTGGAAGACCCCGCCTGGTCTCATGTAGCTTAAGGTGATTCTTGCGCCGCACAGCATTTCGAACAGATCTAGAATTCTTTCTCTTTCGCGAAAACAATAAACTAGTGGGGTTGCAAGGGCTCCTAAGTCGTTTAACAGGAAGCCCGTGGCCATAAGATGGCTGGCAATTCTTTGTAGTTCGACACTTATGACCCGTATATATTGGGCCCTTTCTGGGACCTCTATATCAGATAATTTTTCGACAGTCCTTACATAGGCTAAATTGTTCGACATACTCGCTACGTAGTCCATCCGATCTGTCAGGGTCACTATTTGGACATAGTTTCTGGTTTCAGCCAATTTTTCGGTTCCCCGATGAAGGTAACCGAATACTGGCTCTAGATCCACTATTTCTTCGCCGTCAAAAGTAACACGCAACCTGAACACACCGTGGGTACTAGGGTGCTGAGGACCTAGATTTATAGTTACTGGTTCTGTTCTAATGGTCGCCATAAAATCAGCCTATGAAGTCCTTTCGAAGGGGATGACCGTTGAAACCTTCCCAAAGTAATATCCTCTTTAGGTTTGGATGACCCTCAAATTTGATTCCCATTAAATCCCATATTTCTCTTTCTTGTAGGTCAGCCGCCTGCCAAATATCTGATACTGACTGTACTTCAGGGTTTTCCCTGCCGCTGGTCTTTACTTTGATGATGCATGAGCAATTGTTTCTGAGAGATGTCAAATGATAGACAATTTCAAAGTATTCAATGTAATCAACTGCGCTTATAGCAGTGAGGAAGGAATAGTCCAGTCCATCAGGGTCTTTGAGGGTTTCACATACCTCATGTATGGTTTCTGGCGAAACCCACATAGCAGTTTCATCCGAAGCAACAACTGCGTTAGCGAGTGTACTTTCTATGGATTTTGAAATTTCTTCTCCGGTGATAATCTTAGTCAAGATCACCCTCTGTTTTTTATGGAATATCGTTTGATTTTTTCGTGTAACTGCATAATTCCGTATAGAAGGGCATCCGGCCGAGGTGGGCAACCTGGCACGTAAACATCAACAGGAATAATATGATTTACCCCGGGAACAACGCTGTATGAACCATAATATGGCCCCCCACTGGTAGCGCACACACCCATAGAAATAACCCATTTAGGATCAGCCATCTGTTCGTAAACTCTCTCAATTGCGGGAGCCATTTTCCAGGTTACAGTACCTGCAATGATCATAAGATCTGCTTGTCGGGGCGATGGCCTGAAAACTTCCATGCCGAACCTAGAAAGATCAAATCTAGACATGGCACTTGCCATCATCTCAAAGGCGCAGCAAGCAAGGCCAAAGGATAGTGGCCAAACGGCAGATTTGCGGCCCCAATTTAACAATGCGTCAACGGAGGTTACTGCCACATTTCGGCCTAAATCATCCGGAACTTCCAGCAAGGGCTCAGACAAAGGTTCTGTATGAGTGGCTTTCAGTTCATTGACATAACTACCTTCCTCTCTATCTAAATCCCAAGTCTTATCATGTAAAGGAATTAGGAGAGGTTGGGTTGGATTGTTCGTGTTTATCATGTATCCATTCAACTCCACTCAAGTGAACCTTTTTTCCATGCATAGATCCAGCCTAACACCAGTATGCCGATGAAAACTGTCATTTCTCCAAGAACAAATAAACCAAATTCTTGGGACATTGTCCCGAAAGAGGCTGCCCATGGGAATAAAAAAACCACCTCGACATCAAAAATTACAAATAGCAAGGCTATGCTGTAATATCGAAAATTAAATTGGCTCCATCGTTCGGTAATGGTCTCAAACCCACATTCGTATATGCTATTTTTCACAAATGATGGTTTCTTAGGTCTCACATTTAGGAGGGATAGTCCCCAGCCAATTAGAAGCATACTAGTGGGCACAGCAACAGCCAATGCGGCAAATATGGCGATGACACCGTATTGTCTGAAATATTCGTCAGCCATCATTCACACCATTATCTCTGAGGATTGGTCGTAGTTGTGATACGTTAAAGAGTTCCTACCTGATCGCTACAGCTCCATGCGAAAATATAGCACACAGCTCTTTTCAGTAGCAAGTGAAAAAACGCACAAACGAATGGGTATAGAGGACTATATTGGATAATATTTAGGGGTTAATTTCAATAAACTAACCGATCCGTAAAAGTATATTAATATTGCGTGTCACTTTATGAATCTCTACTGAAACCAATACAATGGGGATAGGTTTGCAAAAATTAATAATTTGAGTGTAAAAATTGCCTGATAGTGTTCATCTGAAACCAGATCTTCCCTCAGTTCTTAGTAGGTATAGAGACGTTTTGGACCTTGCACTAAAAGATACTGTTTCGGACCGCCATGTTTTCTTGTATGACATGCTGAGATATTGCATGGGCTGGTCGGACGCTGATGGTACACCTCTCGAGACTGAAAAAGGGAAAGGCGTTCGACCTTCTTTATGTCTCTTTACTTGTGATGCCTTAGGGGGTGACATAGAGAAAGCACTCCCAGCAGCGGTATCACTTGAGCTAATACATAATTTTTCTCTTATACACGATGAAATACAGGACTCTGATGAAATAAGACATCATCGCCCTACTCTTTGGAACATATGGGGTGTTCCTAAGGCCTTATTCGCCGGGAATGTGATGAGAGTGTTGGCTGACAGATCTATGTTTACTATGCTGTCAGATGATCCGAAACTGCTTTCTGCCTCGTCTTCAATTGTGTCAGAGGCTTGTTTGGAAATGATTGAAGGTCAGTACATGGACATATCTTTTGAGGGTGGGAATAGTATAACCGTGGATCAGTATATGAAAATGATTTCTCATAAAACGGGAGCACTACTCAGGTCCTCAGTTCACATAGGGGCCATTATTGGTTCGAGGGATGGAAGAGACGTAGATATTTTTCGAGAAATTGGCGTCAAACTAGGATTTATGTTTCAAATTAGGGATGATATTCTCGGTACTTGGGGTGAGACTACATCTACTGGAAAGCCTGTTGGTTCTGACATACGTAGAAAGAAAAACACTCTTCCTATTATCCATGCTCGAGAAACTCAAACCCAAATGTATAAAAAAGAGATATCTGAGCTGTACTCTCTGGAATCACTAGAAGATCACCATGTGGACCGCCTTTTGGATATCTTAGATGCTACTAAAGCCAGCCATTATTGCCAGGACATGGTTGAAAATTATGCATTAGAAGTCATCAAAGACATACAAAATATAAGGTTCAGCAACAACTCTAGGGGGGACTTCAGAGAACTTGTATCTTTTCTTGTAGACAGAAGCTTTTAGAGTAGAATCTACCTGTGAGTGAAGTTTCTTGATATCTATTATAATATTTTCTCCAAACTAGAATAACCAATTTGAATCGGCACACTGCGAGGTGGGTAGATATATGAGCGTTTCCCACGCCACGATGAAAACCTTAACTTATTATCTCAGAGTACCCTCTAGTTCTTCGCCTGAGTTTATTGATATAACAGATGAAGTAAATGGATTTCTAAAGGATTCTGGGATTTCCAGTGGCATGCTCCTAGTATTTTCACGTCACACTACCTCAGCCATTGTCATACAGGAGAATGAACCGCTTTTGCTCGAAGATTTCAAAACACTGTTAGAAAACACCGCTTCTAAAGATGCTTCTTATAGGCATAATGATTTCGATGTGAGAACAGTACACATGCATGAGAATGAATGTCCCAATGGTCATTCCCATTGCCAGCACCTGGTACTCGGCTCTAGCGAAATGGTACCTGTGATAGATGGAGATATGCCATTAGGTGAGTGGCAACGAATATTTATGGTCGAACTTGATGGGATGAAAGGTGAAATGGTTGGTAGTAGAGAGATTGTTGTCCAAATAATGGGCTTGGGATAAAACCTATAGAAACCCAAATCTTTTCCTCACGGCTAATTTCCCACCTGAACTGTCAGTAACTTTTTTGACCTCCGGTTCTCCCAGATGTTATATTTGTTCGGTTATTGTTGACTAATTAACTCAACAAATTTTTACCGTGCGAGTCTCAAATATTTATTGGGCTTGTGGATTGTATTGCTGTTTATCAAAAGAGGGAATCACTGTAAGGAGAAGTCTTGAATGGCTGACCAAAAGGTTATATCCAGACAGACAGGAGTTGAGGATACCCAATACAAATGGGGATTTGAATTTGATATAGAATCCAACGTGGCCCCTAAGGGCCTAAATGAAGGCACCGTTCGGTTTATATCTTCAAAGAAAAAGGAGCCAGAGTGGTTGCTGGAATGGCGCTTGAAGGCATTTGAGCACTGGGGAAAACAAGGAGAGGAGGCCTCTCCAAAGTGGGCGAAGCTCAAATTTGAGGATATTGATTTTCAAGACATTATTTACTATGCGGCACCTAAGTCCAGCGATGATGCCCCTAAAAGCCTTGATGAGGTGGACCCCGAAATACTCGAGGCGTTTGATAAGTTAGGGATTCCATTAGATGAACAGAAAAAATTATCAGGCGTAGCTGTAGATGCGGTTTTGGACAGTGTTTCTGTAGCAACTACTTATCAGGACATGTTGAAAGAGGCTGGAGTTATATTTTGCCCAATAAGTGAGGCTGTACAAAAGTACCCTGATTTGGTTCAAAAATATCTGGGTTCTGTGGTTCCGTACAGTGATAATTTTTATGCAACACTCAATTCGGCCGTCTTCAGTGATGGATCGTTTTGCTATGTCCCCCCTGGTGTCCGATGCCCTATTGAATTGATGACCTATTTTAGGATCAATGAGGCGGATTCTGGACAATTCGAGAGAACCTTGATAATTGCTGATGAAGGCAGTTATGTCAGTTATTTGGAAGGATGTACTGCTCCGATGAGGAAGAGCCATCAGTTGCACGCGGCGGTTGTAGAGTTGGTGGCTTTAAGGGATGCAGAGATAAAATACTCAACCTTACAGAATTGGTATCCCGGTGATAAAAATGGTGAGGGTGGTGTTTATAATTTCGTTACTAAACGAGGGGCTGCCAGAGGGGAGAATTCAAAAATATCTTGGACTCAGGTTGAGACTGGTTCTGCAATAACTTGGAAATACCCTAGTGTTATCCTCCAAGGTGATAATTCCGTTGGTGAATTCTATTCAGTAGCTTTGGTGAATAACTATCAGCAAGCCGATACTGGAACGAAGATGATCCACATCGGTAAGAACACCAAGAGCACTATTATTGCAAAAGGGATTTCCGCTGGTAAGGCAGAGAGCACTTATCGGGGACAGGTTTCCATACTGCCTGGTGCAGATAACGCAATAAATTTCACCCAGTGTGATTCCTTGTTAATCGGTGATGAGTGCGGCGCTCATACTGTTCCGTATATAGAAGTACGTAACCCCACCGCTAAGATGGGCCATGAGGCCACGACTTCAAAGGTCAATGACGATCAACTTTTTTATCTTCAACAACGAGGTATAGATTTGGAAGAATCCAACTACATGATAATAAATGGGTTTTGCCGTGGTATTTTCAAAGAACTTCCTTTTGAATTTGCTATGGAAGCTTCACAATTATTGAGAGTGAGTTTGGAGGGTACGGTAGGTTAAATGTCAAATCTTGAGAAATTGATTGAAATTAAAGATCTGCACATCTCCATAGCTGAAACAGAGATATTAAAGGGGATAGACCTAAGCATCGGTGAAGGGGAAGTGCATGCTATTATGGGACCTAATGGTTCTGGAAAAAGTACACTTGCAAATGTTATAGCCGGTCGATCTGGTTATACCGTCACCAGCGGAGACATTGTTTACAAGGGGAGGAGTATCCTTGAAGCTACCCCCGAAATTAGGGCCAGAGCCGGCATATTTCTTGCATTCCAATATCCAGTTGAATTACCTGGTGTTAGGACTTGGCAATTTTTAAAATCTGCTATTGATGCTATCCGACATGAAAATGGGCAGGAAGAGCTCAAAATAAGGGACTTCGATAAATTGCTCGAAGAAAAGCGCCAGCTTGTGGGAATGGACCCAGACCTTGTGCGCCGTTCTGTGAACGAGGGATTTTCTGGGGGGGAAAAAAAACGGAACGAAATATTACAACTAGCACTATTAGACCCCTCCTTAGCTTTATTGGATGAAACAGACTCTGGGTTGGATATCGACGCTTTGAGAATTGTTTCCCATGGAGTAAATATTTTTAAAAGTCCTGAAAAGTCAGTTTTAATCGTCACCCACTACCAGCGAATTTTGGATTACATTACTCCTGATTATGTGCACGTATTGGTAGACGGTAAGATAGTCCGCTCTGGTGACAGTAGACTTGCTATGGAATTAGAAGAAAAGGGATACGATTGGGTAAAGGATGGTGCTGGTGAAGAGGTGAACCCTTAATGCAAGAAGCTAGCTTAATTGCGAATAAATATGAAGAGGATTTTGATAATCTTTCCTCCATCGGCCCTGAATGGTCATCCGATTTGAGGAATAAGGCAATGGATACGTTTCGGGAAATAGGTTTTCCGATACAAAGAAAAGGCAATGAAAAGTGGAAATACACTAACGCCAGACCGATAGTAGATGTCGAATATTCTTCGGCAAAGTTTGAAAAAATAGATTTAGATTATATTAAATCGATAGCTCCATGGCACGAATCTTGGATTAATATTCTGCTTGTTAATGGATATTATCAAGAGACTTTTTCAGATAATTTGCCCACAAATATACAAATTTCCAATATGGCCTCAAGTGACCTGGATACAAATATTTTCCGTACTGTTGGCGGTATTATGGATTATTCAGACGATGGGTTTGCCGCATTAAACACGGCATTCATGTCAGATGGAGCAATAATAACCGTTCCGGAGGGAGAGAACTCCGGAATTGCGATTAACCTCATTTTTTTCAATCAAGGTTTGTCTGACACAGTGAATCATCCTCGAGTTTTGATAACTTCGGGTGCAAACTCCACGGTAAGTGTCATTGAGAATTACGTTGGAGGTAGTAGGGATCGGACATTTACTAATTCCGTTTCTGAAATATATGTAGGTGAGAACGCAACGGTTAACCATTATCGTTTAATGAAGGAGACTGATGACACCTACGATGTTGGCTACGGCAGGGTAAGAATAGATACTGATGGAACCTTTAATTCTAGATCGTTTTTCCGTGGCTGTGGCATCGGACGTTATGACTTAAATGTGTCTATTGAAGGTGAAAATGCCTCCTGTGATTTGCAAGGTTTGTATTTCACAAATGATGCCCAGCATATGGACAATTTCATTAATATTGACCATGTACGTCCGAACTGCCAGAGCAACCTATTTTACAAAGGAATACTGGCAGGCAAATCAAGGGCGGTGTTTGGAGGCACGGTCTTGGTTAGGAAAGAAGCACAGAAGACGGAGTCCGTACAATCAGATAAAAATCTAATACTGTCACCATATGCCGAGGTTGATAGTAAGCCGGCATTGTTTATATACGCCGATGACGTCAAATGTGCCCACGGGGCTACGGCCGGAAATATTGATGCCGATACCGTTTTTTATATGAGAAGTAGAGGAATTGATCTAGAAGCTGCTAGCCGATTGATAATTTATGGATTCGCTGGGGAGATAATTGATAAGGTGGAAATACCTGAGCTGAGGTCATATCTTGTGGAATCTTTTCTTAGTTCTTTACCTAGTCATAGGTTTGAGTTTTAACGATGTATGACCTTGAAGATTTATACCAAGAAATCGTGATGGACCACAATAGGAGACCTCGTAATTTTGGAGAGATTAAAAACCCGACTAATTCTGCGGATGGATTCAATCCTTTATGTGGGGATCAAATAAAACTTCAGCTACACCTAAAAGATGGTTTAGTAGCTGATGTAGCGTTCAGTGGGGTTGGCTGTGCAATATCCAAATCTTCCGCGTCGATGATGACTGAGGAATTGAAAGGGAAGACATTAGATCACGTTGAAAACTTGTTTGGAGCATTCAGAAAAATGATTACCAGGAAACCTGGAGACTCATATGATGCGGATTTATTGGGTGACTTAGAAATTTTGCAGGGAATTTCCCGATATCCGGCGAGAATAAAATGCGCAACCCTTGCTTGGCACACTTTGCATTCAGCAATTCATGATGAAAATGAGGTCGTATCTACAAAGTAGTTCTTATTGTAGAGTGAGGTGAACTATGCATGTACCGATTAAAGTCGATTATGGTGTGAGAGCACTGGTGGATTTAGCAATATATGGATCTGACGGGAATTCATTGAGATCCTCAGAAATTTCTGAGAGGACTGCGATACCAAATGCATATCTGGCTCAAGTGCTTAACTCTTTAAAAAGAGCAGGGTTTGTCAAAAGTATTAGAGGCCCGAACGGAGGCCATGAATTGGCGGTTGATCCAGACACAATACACTTGAATTCTATAATGGAAGTGTTGGATAGTACGGACAATTTAGTCAATTGCATGGATGACGATAATTTCTGCGTTCATTCTCCGGCATGTGCACAGAAAGAAATATGGAGGACGGTTGAAGAAGCAATACACGGGGTTTTATTCTCAATAACCGTAGCCGATTTAGCTAGAAGAACCCAAGTCATTAAGTTGCAAATTTAAAACGATACCAAAATGTCATTTCTGCTTGGGAGTAAATTTATTTAATGTTCGATGTTGAAAAAATAAGGGGCGATTTTCCGATTCTATCTAAAAAGGTCTACGGTAACCCCTTAGTTTATCTAGATAATGCTGCGACTAGTCAAAAACCTCGCCAGGTAATCGATTCTCTAGTTGATTACTACGAAAATTATAATGCTAACGTGCACAGAGGTGTCCATACATTAAGCATGGAGGCCACAGATAGATTTGAAGAAGCAAGGGAAAAGGTGGCTAGATTTATTAATGCTGAGTCCTCTGACCTAGTTATGTGGACTAGGAATGCCTCCGAGAGTTTAAACCTCATCGCCTATTCATGGGGCGAAGATAATGTACATGAAGGGGATGAAATCTTGTTGACCCCAATGGAACATCACAGTAATTTGGTTCCATGGCAAGAACTCGCTCGGAGGAAAAATGCAGTCATTAAGTTTATACCCATGCTAGAAAACGGAACCTTAAATATGGGTGAAGTTGATGACCTAATCACAGAGAGGACGGTTCTCGTCTCGGCGGTTCATATGTCAAACGCTTTAGGCACTATTAATCCAGTGAGAGAATTGGGTGAAAAAGCCCATAGACAGGGGGCAAAAATTCTGGTTGATGGAGCCCAAAGTGTGCCTCATATGCCGACTAATGTTCAGGAATTGGATTGTGATTTTCTGGTATTTTCAGGGCATAAAATGTTGGGACCCACAGGAATAGGAGCTTTGTATGTGAAGCAGGATATATTAAATACTATGGAACCTTTCCTCACAGGAGGTGAGATGGTACTAGAGGTATCTTATCAAGAGGCATCTTGGGCAGATCTACCAATGAGATTTGAGGCCGGAACTCCTAACATAGCTGATTCTATTGGGCTTGGTTCTGCTGTCGATTATCTAAATAACCTAGGAATGGAGAATGTTAGGAAGCACGAGAAGGATTTAATCAGTTACGCATTAAATAGGTTTCAGGAGGCAGGTTTAGAAGGCATGGACCTGTTTGGGCCGGACGATCCTGAGATAAGGGGTGGAGTTTTTTCCTTTAATACGGTAGATGTTCATCCCCATGATATGGGAACATTTCTTGATAGGATGGGGATCGCTGTAAGAACAGGGCATCACTGTGCTATGCCTTTGATACGGAGTTTAGGGGTGGCAGCCACTGTAAGGGCAAGCTTTTACTTGTATAACACAGAGAGGGAAGTGGATATTTTGGTAGACGGGGTAACAGAAGCGCTGAGGTATTTCAGGGATGGATCAGAATAATATCGATGATATTTACAGGGATAGAATTATCCTGGATCATTGCAGAAACCCCCGAAACACTTCACCAATTGAGTATTTTGACCTTAAAGGAGATGCTGTAAATCCCTTTTGCGGTGACGAAATCCATTTTCAAATTGTTTTAAAGGGTGAAAATTCAATTGAACGGATTCAATTCTCTGGTGAGGGATGCGCTATAAATATGGCTTCTGGGTCATTGTTGTCAGAGGCGGTTACTGGTCTAACACTTAAAGAGGCAGGACAGTTAGCTATCCGGTTCGTAGAGTCAATGAGGAAACCTATTGGTGAAAAGGTTGAAGGGTCATTTATCGGAGAACTCTCAGCTTTGACCAGTGTTAGGAATTTCCCTGTAAGGGTGAAATGCGCCTTATTGGCATGGTCTGCTCTTGAGGATGCTATTTCAGAAAGAAAATAAATCAACGATCAAGCCACACTCTTTCCCAATGTGAATACTCCAAGCCAGAAAAGTTTGGATGCATGTTTTTTAAATCCTCAGTCCATGCCCATAGGCTTTTTTGGGTTGCAGGCATGAAGCGATATGATTTCTCCAGTAGATGTCTGTTCATTTCATTGATGATCTCAGAGCGTTTTTCAAGGTTGTATTCTTGGGATTGCTCTTCTATAAGTTCATCTAGCCTCATATCCCGGTGATTTGAGGTATTCCATTTTCCTTCACTATGAAGTACAGGGATAACAAAGCTGTTGGTCGATGATTGAGGAAATGTTGGTCCCATTAATACATCGAAATCACCCTCCCCCCAGATTTTTTCAGCATATTGCCTGCGGTTCACAAAATTAATTATTGGTTCAAACCCCACAGCTTCAAGCTGTTTGGAGGCAATTTCCGCGCTCTCCTTATACTTTGATCCGAAATCGCTTGTGGCTATCGATATCGGGATAATTTCTTTTAATGTTTCTGGGTGTTGCGAAGGGTAAAAATATGATTCCCAATCAGACCTTACGGGAATCCACGAAGAGTGATTGGTGACAAACCCTAAAGAGAAGAAAGCATAGTTATGCCAGGCTTTTTGGATAATCTCGTTAGGGTTTATCGATGATCTGGCTAAAACCCTTGTGTGAGCATCCTTAAATGGTGGTTTAGCCGTGTTAAAGGCTATTTCAAAACCGAGTCCTGGTTCTGGATTTTCAAGTGCTATGTCTAGCTCTGTTGAATAATTCTCGATGTTATAAACGTCAATCAATCCCACACTATATGCGCTTAATCGTGCTTGAGGATCTGTGATGATATGAAACTCTATAGAATCCAAATATGGAGGGTTAGGTGCTGAAAAAACATTTTCTACTGAGGAATAAGAATCATCTACAAGCTTCGACAATCTCCAAGGACCGGAACCAATAGGAGGGGCTGATTCCACTTTTCCTGGGTCGTTGATGTCTGATTTTGATAATAATTTAGATCTTCCGTCTGCCAAAGATATAAAAAAATCTGCATCCGGGACATTTAAATTTATCTGAATCTGATTTTCAGACTTTACGTCTACGCTGCGGACCATATGAAATCTGTTCGAATGTTCCTGATTCTTAGCCATTTGGCGATCTAAGCTAAATTTTATGTCTTCTGGCAACAATTGATTCATATCGTCCGCCTCTTCAGACACCCACTTGATATTTGTATCGACATCAAAAATAAAAGTTTTGTTGTCTACCATCTGCCATGAACTGCAAGCATCGCATTCAGTGGATTTAGAAGGTAATGTGATATCGGGTCCATTACTAAATTTCAAGAGTCTTTGATAAATTATTCCTATTCCCCAAGTGGAGTGTGCTCCAGAATAATTTTCATGAGGGTCTAATGAGTCAAAATAATGTTTCGAAATTAATCTTAAAGTTCCGCCTCGTTTGCCTTCAAATATCGGCGGGATTTTATTTATAGGAATGGCCGGTTCCAATGAATTATCTGGAGAGCCATTTTCTACGGATAAAGGGGTAGGGGTCACCATGTTTTGGATAGGAGAGGGTGTTGGCTTAGGACTTAGGTCTATCCCTATTGTAGGTAGGGGAGTAATAACTGCATCGACAGAAGGTTGATTCTCGAAAAATTCCTGTTCCAATTTGGATTGATCGGCACATGCAAAAGAAACAAAGCCTGCTATGAAGCCAAACGTTACTGCCAGGTGTACCAAATGTTTCATATTCAATGATTAAACTTTATGCTGATTGATGATTTAAGTATAATCAACCCCAGTAACCAATGACATTACTTTTTGATGGTCCCATATGTTGATTGACACCCATGTTCATTTAGATGCTTTTCCAGATTGTGATATTGAAGCTATCTTAGACCGAGGCCATGATGTGGGAGTCGGATTTGTCATATGCGCAGGTACGACGGTGGATTCCTCTATCCGATCCGTTGATCTCTCACGAAGGTTCCACCGGTTTTTTTCTGGGGTGGGAGTACATCCAATGGACATATCCAAGCCGTTGACTACAGGAGACTATCAAACATTAGCTGAATTAGCTTCAAATGAACCAAAGGTTATAGTGATGAGCGAAATCGGATTAGATTATATGGAAGGTATGCCCGACAGGGCGTGGCAATTTACAGCTTTCAGAGAGCAAATCAGTATAGCCAGGGCACAGAATTTACCTATCGTTTTTCATAGCCGAGAGGCTCATCAGGACTGTCTTAGAGTTTTGAAAGAAGAAAAAGGCTATGAAGTGGGTGGAATAATGCATTATTTTCAAGGCTCACTAGAGGAGGCTCATCAGGTAATAGATCTGGGCTTTTATATATCGATTGCTAGGCCAATATTTCGGTTGCCGCATCTTCAAGAAGTAGTGGCTAAAATCCCTATAGAGAACATAGTTATTGAGACGGATTCGGCGCCTCAGCCGTTTAAAAAGAATCGGGATAATTGGACAGAACCTCGTTATCTAAGGCCTATCACGGAAAAAATTGCTGAGCTCAAAGATATGGATATAGACATAGTGGAAGCATCACTGTTTCAAAATACCAAAAAATTGCTATCAAGCCAGTGGGAAATCGTCACCCAATCCGTGCCTAATTCCTAATCCAGCATAGGATTCGTGAAATATGGGCCGATAATCATCAACCAAGGAAGTAATATCCATGCCATGAACCAGCCTATTGCCGAAGGGAAAAATGCTTTAAGGAGGGTAATGTTATGAGTCGTTTTTACTCCGATGGTCACCGCGACTAACAGCCACACTAAAGTTATCAATAGTATGTAATCGCCCACTATAGGGATCGTTGCTAGAATTAATCCAACTCCAGGGCCATATGCTATGCCAGTACTACGGATAGTGTCTCTAAACTCTGCATCTCCCCCCATAAGACCGCATAATGTGTTGTTGATGAATGACCACATCATCATCCCAACAAAAATTGTGGAAAATGCCACAGCCATCATCTGAAGACGAGCAAAATCACTCTCTGGATTAATCACGGTACCTTTGTAATGCAGGTATATTGCGCTTGAAAAGGCCGCGATCGCCACCGTTCCCAAAGATTGTATGACGAGCTCTGGCCTGCTTTTAAATTCAGGGTAAATATTTTTATTTAAGATGGCGGCTTTAACGAGGTTATCTATCATAAATGGTATTTGTTATAGTACTGCCGTCTCAGGTTCCGACAAAATAGTAATAATAGTGTAAAATTCTTAAGTTCTAAATCCTAGCATAACTGGTGTAATCCTCATCGACTCATCGATCCTAACACAAGGTGCCTATTTAACAGTTATTGGTATGGGCACATCATTTCTACTACTTTTAATATTGATTACATCAATATTAGTGACTAAATACGTTTCCAATAAAATAGATCCTCCTTACGTGCCTCCTACTGAAGAACAGAAACAAGAGTTGGCGAGAAAGGCAAAGGCGGCGGCGGCGGCCTTTGCCTTTCTGTCCGCTAAAGGACGTGATCCTAAAATAGATTCGGAAGTGAAATAATGAAACCAGTCCCATCGATGGTGTATATGAATGATAGAACAACTTCTTGATTTTATAAGAACAACAGGCCTCTTCAATATGGGGTGGCGTGATGCGGTGATGATTTTTGTTGGTCTTATTTTTATATATCTCGCCATAAAAAAAGACTGGGAACCATATGAACTTTTACCGATAGGATTGGGGATAATAGCAGCAAATCTACCTCTGACTGGTTTAATCACACCACCAACTTCAGATTCTTTGAATCAAGAGGCGGGAATATTCGGTATCTTTTTTCACTACGGTTTATCTTTTTGGAATATATTGCCTCCTATTATTTTTCTAGGAATAGGGGCTTTGACAGATTTTGGCCCGGTGATAGCAAATCCTAAAACCTTACTTTTGGGCGCTGCCGCTCAAATAGGAATATTTGTCGCATTCTGGGGAGCTTTAATTTCAGGTTCTTTAGGAATGAATTTTGGAATTGAGGAGGCTGCCTCAATTGGTATCATCGGTGGAGCAGACGGCCCTACAACGATATTTCTTTCAGCACGGTTGGCACCGGAAATATTAGGTATAACGGCTGTTATAGCCTATTCTTATATGGCAGCGGTTGCATTTATACAACCCCCATTAATGAAACTGTTCACTACCAAAAAAGAGCGGCAAATAGTTATGCGACCTCTCAGAGAGGTTTCAAAGCTTGAGAAATTAATATTTCCTAATGTGGCTCTAATAGCGATAATATTGGTGGTTCCTAAATCTGCCCCATTGATTGCCATGTTCATGATAGGTAATTTGTTTCGAGAGAGTGGAGCTGTCCCTCGATTGACAAAATCTGCATCAAATGAGATTTTGAATATTGCCACGATTTTCCTAATGATTACGGTGGGTACCCAACTCACCGCTGACAGAGTTTTCGATTGGCAGACTATGGTGATATTGATTCTTGGGTTGGTAGCTTTTTCTTGTGGGACTATCGGAGGGATACTTTTTGCAAAAATCATGAACTTATTTCTCAATGAAAAGATAAATCCTCTCATTGGTTCGGCTGGTGTTTCAGCTGTACCAATGGCTGCACGTATTTCACATCACCTGGGACAACAGGCGAATCCGAATAATTTTTTGTTGCCCCATGCGATGGGCCCTAACGTGGCAGGGGTGATAGGATCTGCTGTTATAGCAGGTGTTTTTATATCATTGGTGGCCTAGTCTTATGAAAATTCGAGTCGAAGAAAAATGGTATAACATCGAGGTAGACAGCATCTCCTCTGACTCCGCAGTTGTTTTAGTTGATGGTGAACGATTTGAGGTGAAATTAGAGGATGTGGAGAAAACAGCTGAACTAACCGAGGAAATTTCCGGTCCTGTTTCCAACTCTGTTGGAATGAGAACGGACAATTACAAGGAATTCAAAAGCCCGATGCCAGGGACCATAATATCTATTTTGGTACAGACTGGGGATGATGTGTCTCAAGGTCAGGATATATGTGTTTTGGAATCGATGAAGATGCAACAAACTCTTAAATCAGATATGGCGGGCACTATTATGGGGACAAGTGTGTCTCAAGGTGATCAAATATTGGACGGAGACGTAATTTTCCTTATTAGGTAAATGCCATTAGTCGATCCCAATTAGTGCTCTAGATTTGCTAAGGATGATTCTGCAATAAGCAATTCTTCTGTTTCTCTGATGGGATGAATTAAATGAATAGCCATTTGCAACTCCTTTTTTGCCTCCACTAAGTTTCCATTCTTTTTATGTATTAAACCTAGGTACAGATGAGTCCCTCCAAGGTCTTCATCCAAAGTCAACGCTTTTTCTAGGTCTGTTTTAGCAAGTTCGTATCTCTCCAAATGGTAATAAGCTGCACCTCTAGATTTGTACGCAATGGCTAGGTCAGGCATTCTTTTAATTAGGGTGGAAAAGCTGTTAACAGATTCGATGAACTGCTCCGATCTCAATAAATTAAGGCCGCGATTATAGAGAAACAGTGCTTCTATTTCAGGGGTTGGTGATGCCGATATAGGGTTTGTTGGTGTGATAGTAGGGGTGATTTCGGTTTCTCTGGAAATTTTATTTGCTGTGGGCACCGGTTCTTGGGTAGGGACGAGTAAAGTAGCCCCATTGGAGTTATTATCACAAGATAGTAATGAGCAAACTATAATTGTCACAGCGATCAATGGCAGGTGCCTGAAATATGAAATCAAGTTTACGTTGTATTGCATTGGAAATAAAAAAAATTAGAATAGGAGGAAGTTAGTTGATTCTTATTCTATCATCTCAATGAAATTGGAGGATATGTTGATAAAAACCCTTGAAGATAAAACCCCACTAATTCACCCAACTGCTTTTGTCAGTGAAGCGGCTTATATAGTAGGTGATGTTGAAATAGGTGAAGGATCAAGTATTTGGCCCGGAACCGTTATAAGAGGCGATAGAGGTAAGGTAAAAATCGGCAAATATACAAATATTCAAGATAATTCTGTGGTGCATGGAGACGCTGACGTCGAAATCGGTGACTACGTAACTGTAGGCCATAGGGTAGTGTGTCATTCTCAATACATAGGGAATCAGTCACTGATCGGCAATGGGGCTATATTAAACGACGGGGTGATAATCGGGGAAAATAGTGTGGTTGGGTCGGGGGCTATGCTGCTAGAGAACATGGATATCCCAAAGAGGTCCATTGTTGTGGGTATGCCCGGGAGAGTTAGAGGTGAGATTAACAAAAAGCATTTAGATTTGCAGGTGGAACTTGCCGATATTTATTCCGATTTAGCCAAGCGATACAAAAACGAAGGCGCTCTTGAATAAAAGGACTGTTTCAGGGAAGAATTACGGGAGTTCCATGTTCCGGGTGAGTGATTATTGTCACTTCTGATCCATAAATGGATTTAATGTTATTTTTTGTTAACACTTCTTTAGGTGTTCCGTCTGCAGCGATAGATCCCTTCGAAAATAGAAGGATTCTATCACTGAATTGAGCCGCAATATTTAGATCGTGTATAGCCAGAACAGTGACCCCAAACTCAGATTTTTGCTCGTGTATCTTTTTTATGATTTTCATAACTTTCATTTGATGAGAAATATCTAAATTGGAAGTCGGTTCATCTAGTAGCATTATTGGTGATTGTTGGGTAATCGCCAGAGCTAACATAGCACGTTGTTTTTCCCCCCCTGAAATCTCCCCTAATTTTCTTTTGGAGAGATAATCTATTTCCGTCAAAAATATGGATTCGCGTGCTATATTAAAATCTTCTTTTGATTCCCATTGAAGTAATCCAAGGTGAGGATTACGTCCCAACATCACGAAATCTGAAATGCTAATTTCGTCTGGAAGTTTGGGATTTTGCGGGACCATTGATACCCAAATAGCTCGGTTCTTAGGTGTGAGATCGTAACTTAGCTGATCATATATATATATTTCGCCAGATGAGGGTTTTAATGTGCCGGATAGTAGTTTCAATAGGGTAGTCTTTCCAGCTCCATTCGGCCCTACTAGAGAAACTAATTCTCCTGGCTTGAAACCTGTTGTGATTTCTTGAATCACATTCATATTTCCATATTTGAATGAAACATTATGAAGATTAATAACCATCAATAGTGCTCCCTTTAGTTCTTAAAAGCACATAAACAAAAAAAGGAGACCCTACTAACGCAGTTATTATTCCAACTGGCAATTCAATGGGACTCACGATTGTTCTAGCTGTCAAATCGGCGAGAATTAGAAAAGCAGCACCTGTTAGGCCAGAAAGAGGTAGTAATGTTCGGTAATCAGTGCCCCATAAAAGCCGTATGATGTGAGGGGCTATTAACCCTACAAATCCTATCAGTCCACTAAATGAGACTGCGGCGGCTGTGACCAAGGTTGCTGATACTATCAATATACGTTTGCTCTTCTCTATGTTGACACCTAACGATTCAGCGTAATATCCCTCAAGTTGCATGGTGTTTAATATGCGGCTGTGGCTCAAAATGAAACTCACGCCTACTATCATGTAGGGCATTATTAATATTGAGTGAGACCATTGGGCCCTTATGAATCCCCCCATGAGCCAGCTGAGTAATGGCCTCAAATCAGGATCACTTCTTAACATCAGAATCCCAGTGATAGCTGTCGCAAATGCTCCAATGGCCAATCCTGCTAAAAGTAATGTCGACAAGTGGGTGTTGCCAGACTTTATGGAGATTAGGTATGCGATAAAAACGGCTGTAATTCCTCCACAAAACGAAGCTACTGGCAGGAGACTGAAGTATCCATACGTGAAGGGTATTCCTGAGAGGAAAACAATGGTAGCGCCAAGTGATGCTCCTGAGGCAACCCCGATTAAATATGGATCCGCCAAGGGGTTTTTAAATAAACCCTGGTATGTGGCCCCTGAAATGCCAAGGGATGCTCCCACGAGTAATGCAAGGACAACTCTGGGGAATCTAATGTTCCATATTATTGTGTGCCAAGCAGATGTCAGTTCCCCTGACTCGTTAAACAAATCTAATTTAGAAAATAATATTAAAAATACAGAAGTTATGGGTATATGCACTGACCCAACAGCCACACCACTAACAGCACAAATGAGTATTACAACTATCCCGAGAGTTATTTTATTCCAAGGATATTTATACGCTAATACAAGGTCTTGATTACTGGTATTAGCTGGTGATTTCATTTGAAAAGCCCAGGATAAAATTCATTTGCTAGCTCTTCTAAACCTAATATGAATCTTGGTCCAGAAATACCAAGATAATCGTCGTTTGATTTAAAAATAGATTTGTTTTTGATGGGTAACAATTCATTAAAGGCGGGATTTCGATACATTAAATCAGGAGTAGAGCTTATTATGATTTGAGGATTTCGTTCTATGATTACCTCAGGACTTAATTGCCCATAGTTATCTACGTCATGAGCAACATTTTTGAGTTTTAACAATTGAAATACACTTCCCATAAGTGTGTTGTTGCCGGGAGTCCAGAGATCTCCTACATCTTGAAAGATGGAGGGTCCAGAATGGTACGGGTCCAAAACTAATTTGATTTCGGTGATTCTTGACTCGTAGTTCTGGGCTAATATTTCTGCTTCATTCACGGCTCCAGTGATCTGACCCCATGTCCGGAAGGTGTCAGCCATTTTCATCAAGTCGGTGTCAACCGATTCTAATAAAAGTACTTTTAGGCCAGCTTCTTCCAATTCTTCTTTGAAAGTTGGATAAAATAGGAAAACTAAATCTGGGTTTAGATCAAGAATACGTTCGATATTCATATTGAATGCATCGCCGACTTTTTCAATATTCCCTACTTCCACAGGATGGGAAACCCAGCTGTGGGTTCCTATAATTCTGTGGCCCTGACCTATCGCGAAAATAGTTTCAACTGCTGCCGCATCGTAAGCGATGATACGGTCCGGAGGCTTATTGAAAATCATCTCAATCCCATCTCTAGATATTACAGTTAATGGGAATTTGGCGGTTAATTTTTTATCGGTGGGGGGTGATGGAGGCGGGAAATATTGGACGACCCTACCTTTGGGGGGGCTTTGAATTTTTATTTCTTTAGTGGTTGGTAGAGGTGTAGGGGGTGTTACCGGCGTAGATGGCAATATTTGTTTCTTAGGTTGGGTTTTTATTGGCACTGGAATGGAGGCTGGGGCCGCCGGATCGGGTTTTTTTGGTGACCCCCCCGCAGAACATGAAGCCATCCCTATTGTTAATACAAAAGCAATCAAAGTACTAAGCAAAACTCGCCGAAACAAATTATTTCCCTTTTTATTCAAAGACCTGTCTAGTTTTGGCCTTCAGCGGGAAAATAAAAAACCCACTCTTTTCTGTGTGGGCCGGTTGTCATCTCAGCCTGGCCTTTCCGCGAAGACCTAGATAGTGGCACTTAGTGGTTGACCGGACTTGCTTCTTAAAGCCTACCGTTGCGGGACAGTGTCGGATTTCGACCGACTTCCTCTTTTAAACCCTGTAGGGCACTTGCACCATTTTCATATTCTGTTTTTAACAGCTCCATCAAACCATGACCGCAATTAATTTGTCAATAATTGAGTATGAACATATTAGTCTTCTGTGGTTTACTGGGGCTCCTCTAAGGTATTAATCTCAGCGGTTAGTATGGACATTTCTGATCCGTCTTCTAAGGCAGGTGGGGGTGGTGATTCCGGAAGTTGATTCATATCAAACATTTTTTCCAGTTCTGCGACCCCTAGTTTTTCGCGACCTTCTTCGGTTATATCATACCGAGCCGGTATTAATCTTCCTATGATGACATTTTCTTTTAAGCCTGACAGAACATCTCTTTTGCCAGTCACAGCTGATTCCGTTAAAACTCTCGTTGTTTCTTGAAATGATGCGGCAGCTAGGAAGCTGTCCATATGAAGCGAAGCTCGAGTTATCCCCAAAAGTATAGGTACAGCGGTGGCAGGATCTCCTCCTTCAGCGATTATTTCACCATTCTTACCTTCGAATCCTTTTCTGTCCATCGGATCACCAGGCAGGAATTCCGTGTCTCCTGCCTCGTTGATCTGGACGCGTCTTAGCATTTGTCGAATTATAGTTTCTATGTGCTTATCATGTATGGGAACGCCTTGAGATCGGTAGACTTTTTGTACTTCTTCGATCAAGTAGGATTGGACCGATTCTCTACCTTGTATTTCTAAAATTTGTTGCGGGTTTTTTGGTCCCGAGGTAATAGCTTCTCCCGCTTCCACTTCGTCACCGTTAGTTATCTCTAGGTGAGAAGCAGCAGGTATGGCATATTCCCTCTGTTCCTCGTCTGTCCATGTAATTGTTATCGTCGCACCTTCTATTCCAACAGTTCCTGAATTACGGGCATGTATTACTGAATCATCTTCTGAATCTTTTGAAGCTGCTATTGGGGTTCCGATTATTACCGTACTGCCCTTTTTGACTAGAGGTTTATATCCCTCTAGAGCGTACTCATCCACCAATTCTTCTGCATTGATTATTCGTGCAGTTCGACCTTCTGGCGTTTCGAGTATCTCCGCTTTCCCTGAAATCTCTGATAAAACAGCTGCTCCACGCGGTGACCTCGCCTCAAACAATTCTTCTACTCTAGGTAATCCGCTAGTTATATCTGCTCCAGCCACTCCCCCAGTGTGAAAAGTTCTCATTGTCAACTGGGTACCTGGTTCTCCAATACTTTGTGCAGCTATTATCCCAACAGCATCTCCAATCATTATTGGTCGCAAATTTGCCAAAGACAGGCCATAGCACATTTTGCAAAGGCCTTTTTCAGCTTGGCAAGATAGAGGAGATCGTACTTCTACCACCGTTACCTCTAGCTCTTTTAGTATCTCTATGTCTTCTTCCTGTAACGCTTGGTCGGCTTCTATTATTATTTCACCGGTTTTAGGATTGGCCACTGGAGATGCGGTGTATCTGTATTTTATTCTGTCATAAAATAGATCCTTGAGAGTATCATCATGATAATCCTCTACCGTAATGCCTCTGCCAACTCCGCAGTCCTCCACGGTTATTATGACTTCTTGGGCTACGTCAATGAGTCTTCTAGTAAGGTAACCGCTATCTGCTGTCCTTAAGGCCGTATCTGCAAGTCCCTTTCGAGCGCCATGGGTGGATATAAAATATTCAAGTACGGTTAAACCCTCTCGAAAGTTAGATTTTATAGGTCTATCTATGATTCTCCCTCGTGGATTTGACATCAAGCCTCTCATTCCTGCCATTTGCCGGATTTGAGCTATGTTTCCCTTTGCACCAGAGTTGGCCATCATGTAAATTCCACCGTAGTTAGGCAAATCCTCAGCTATGACCTGGGTCAATTTATCGTTAGCATCGGTCCATATTCTGACTGTGGCGTTGTAACGCTCATCTTCTGTTATCAGCCCATCCATATACTGCTCTTCAAGCTGAGTTACTGCTTCTTCTGCTTCACTCACTATTTCTGACTTCTTTGGCGAAACTTTGACATCATTTATAGCTATAGAAACCCCTGATTTTGAGGAATTTCGGAATCCCAGATTCTTAATGTCGTCCAGTACCACCGCAGTTTCTTCATTACCTAGAAGTCGGAAGCAGTTGCCGGTTATCTCTTTTAGCTTATTTCTTTCAACTTCTTCGTTGACGAATGGTAGGTTATCTGGGAGCACACTGTTGAATATTATCCTGCCAACTGTGGTGTCTATTAATTCTCCGGAATTATTTCTAGCAAATATTGGGGCCCTAAGTGAAATAGCACCGACTTCGTGAGCCAAAATAGCATCTTCAAAATTACTAAACTTCTTTCCTATCCCATGCGCATTTTCATCGATAGATGTCATGTAGTAGCACCCCAGAACCATATCTAACGATGGGGTAACAATAGGTTCTCCAGAGCTTGGAGCAAGCATGTTAAACGTGCTTAACATTAATTTTCTGGCTTCCAGCACAGCGATCCTCGATAGAGGCACATGTACTGCCATCTGATCTCCGTCAAAGTCTGCATTGAAAGCTGTGCATACTAATGGGTGAACTCTTATTGCACTACCTTCAATCAACACTGGCTCAAATGCTTGTATCCCAAGCCGATGAAGGGTGGGGGCTCGGTTTAGCAATACTGGGCGATCTTTTACCACTTCCCCCAATATTTCCCAGACCTCTGATCTGTTACGTTCCGCCAACCTCTTGGCACTTCTTATGTTGTGAGCGTAGCCCTTTAGTACTAGTCGATGCATTACAAAAGGTTTAAATAGTTCTAAGGCCATGCGTCTTGGCAATCCGCATTGATGGAGTTTTAATTCTGGGCCAGCGATAATCACTGACCTTCCACTATAGTCAACTCGCTTTCCAAGCAGATTTTGTCGGAATCGACCTTGTTTCCCTCGCAACAGATCCGAAAGGGATTTGAGTTTATGATTATGACTACCAGCTACAGCTCGACCTCTTCTACCGTTGTCAATCAAGGCATCAACTGATTCCTGTAGCATGCGCTTTTCATTTCTGATAATTATTTCAGGTGCTTGCAATTCAATAAGTCTACTGAGCCTGTTATTTCGGTTTATAACTCTTCTGTATAGGTCATTTAGGTCACTTGTAGCAAAGCGTCCTCCGTCAAGTTGGACCATTGGACGTAAATCTGGCGGCAGGACTGGCAGATTGGTGAGTATCATCCATTCTGGTTTATTCGTACTGTTCCTGAATGATTCTACGACCCTAAGCCTTTTTATCGCCTTTTTGCGTCTCTGACCTGAAGTCGACTGCATTTCTTCTTGCAGTTCATCCCTAAGGTCGTCGAGGTCGATGTGGTTTTCAAGCACATACAACACAGATTCCGCTCCCATTCCAGCCTGGAACACCCCAGGGAAATTATCTCTATTGTCCCTGTATTGTGTTTCTGTCAACAATTTCGTTACATGTAGTTCTTCTAGCGAGGAAATCTGATTTTCTATAGCACTTAATAACTCCTCATATTCATCGTTTATTTCGGCTATAAGTTCCTCGATTTTCTGATCTCTTTCCTTTTGTAAACTTTCTATCTGACCTTCAGTTCCTAATTGTTCCTCAGAAGATTTCTTATCCTCATCCCCATTATCAGAATTTTCTTCATGTAATAGGCCTTGTAAAGGTTCTATTTGTGATTGGTACTCTTCTGTGAGGGTATTCTCCGCACTTTCAATCTTGGATTCTTTTTCTAAATTTTCCCCTTCTAAGTTTGAGTGCAGTTGTTCTAACAGCTGACCTTTTAATTCGACATCAAGATCCGTTATCAGATATTGGGCGAAGTAAAGTACGCGGTCTAAATTTCTAGGGGACAAGTCTAAAAGTAATCCCAACCTGCTGGGAGTGCCTTTTGAGAACCAGATATGAGCCACAGGTGCGGCGAGGTCAATATGCCCCATTCTCTCTCTTCTGACCTTGGAACGAGCCACCTCGACACCACACCTATCACAAGTGACGCCTCTAAATCTTATTTTCTTGTATTTACCGCAGTAACATTCCCAGTCTTTGGTTGGGCCGAATATTCTTTCACAGAACAAACCATCTTTTTCAGGCCGTAGGGTCCTGTAGTTGATTGTTTCTGGTTTAGTTACTTCACCCCAAGACCATCGTTGTACATCGTTGGGGGATGCCAATGAAATTGATATTGCGTCGAAATCATTTCCAGGTTGAGCCATTTCATATTCTCCATAGCCGTTAAGAAGTCGGTGTAATTATTTACCTAGTCATCCCCACCAGGTACGGGTTGGTCACCTTCAATCGATTCTGGTTCTTCATTTGTTTCTGAATCTCCCTCTGGTTCACTGCCATTGCTGTTGAGGCTTCCTTCAAGTAGCGCCAAAGGATCAGAGATTGCAGAAGAATCAGAGAAAAGATCATCACTACCTCCAAACCCTTGCTCCTCTATCACGTCGTCATTTTCTAACTCAATAGATAGAACTAGACTTTGCAATTCTTTCATGAGCACGTGGAAGGATTGCGGTATACCTGGCTGGGCAACGTCTTCTCCTTTCACGATTGCTTCATACGTTTTAACTCTTCCTATCTCGTCATCTGATTTAATAGTCAACATTTCTCGCAGGTTGTGGGCTGCACTGTATGCTTCTAAGGCCCATACCTCCATTTCTCCAAATCTTTGCCCACCAAGTTGTGCTTTACCCCCCAGTGGCTGTTGAGTTATCAGGGAATAAGGCCCAGTGGCTCTGGCGTGAATTTTATCTTCCACCAGATGAATTAGTTTCAACATGTATATGTAACCGACAGTCACTGGTTGATCAAATACATCACCGGTCCTACCGTCGTATAGTGTGGACTTACCCAGAACTGGAGCAGCGAGGCTATGATCTCTGTTAAGCACCAAGGCCTCTTCCATGAGATCATCAACCGACATATCAGTCGTATTTTTATTCGCTACTTCATCCATCCATATTTTCAAACAGGCGTATCTGGCAGAGTTTGGCTTGGAGGTTATGAAAATTTCTTCAAAATCGAAACCTCTTTTCTCAAGAAACTCAGATATCATCCCGAGGTCAATTATCTCCGAAGCATTATCTACAATTGCTCTAGCAGGGACTGCTCCTGATTGTTCGATTATCCATGCCTTTGCTAATTCATCTTCTATGGCGGAATCTTCTGCACCGTCAAATACTGGGGTCTTGGCATCGAACCCTAATCTCTTTGCTGCCCAACCCAGATGGGTTTCCAGTACCTGCCCCAAGTTCATTCTTGAGGGAACCCCGATAGGGTTAAGTATTATGTCTACGGGCGTGCCGTCCGGCAAAAAAGGCATGTCTTCTTCAGGTAGGATCTTGGCGATTACCCCTTTGTTACCGTGTCGGCCGGCCATCTTGTCGCCTTCAGTTATTTTCCTAGTATGGGCTATCCATACTCTGACGAGTTTGTTGACACCAGGAGATAAATCGTCACCGTTGTTCCTATCTAGTATTTTGACATCGATCACCTTTCCTCCTTGTCCGTGAGGTACGTACAAGGAAGAATCTTTTACGTCACGGGCCTTTTCTCCGAAAATAGCCCTAAGTAATTTTTCTTCTGCAGAAAGTTCAGTTTCTCCTTTGGGTGTGATCTTGCCAACCAGTATGTCCCGATTTGATACCTCGGCACCTGCTCTAATTATCCCTTCCTCATCCAAATTTCTAAGGCTATCTTCACCTATGTTCGGAATATCTCGGGTAATTTCTTCTGGGCCTAATTTGGTATCTCTTGCCTCAATTTCATGTTTTTCGATATGTACGGATGTAAATTTATCTTCTTTTATTAACCTGTTACTGAGAATAATCGCATCTTCAAAGTTATAACCTTCCCAAGTCATGAAAGCTACGAGAACATTTTGTCCCAATGCCAACTCTCCGTTGTCTGTGGATGATCCATCAGCAAGGACATCACCTATTCGCACCGTTGTTCCTTTATCGACAATCGGTCTCTGGTTGATACAGGTACCTTGGTTACTTCGGTGGAATTTTATAAGTGAGTGTTCGAATTTCTTACCATTTGCATCTGTTACAACTATCTCGTTTCCAGTAACACTAGTAATCTCCCCTTCAGCCTTAGACATCAACACCTGTCCACTATCCCTTGCCACCCTCATTTCCATACCAGTTCCTACAAGAGGTTTTTCTGGTTTTAATAGCGGCACAGCCTGTCTTTGCATATTAGAACCCATAAGAGCACGGTTAGCATCGTCATGTTCCAAAAACGGGATCAGGGATGTAGATACACTTACTAACTGTAATGGAGACACATCCATGAATCGGACGGAGTCGGTTTGTTCCATGCCAACTTCTTCCCCCCTCCTAGTCTCAACCCTATCGTTAAGAAATTCCCCTGCCTCGTTGATGGCTGAATTCGCCTGGGCGATGTAATAATCTTCCTCGTCATCGGCAGCCAAATGAACTATGTACGCGATATCGTTGGAAACGTATGGCCTAACCTCGATAATTTTATTCTTCTGTGCCGAAATTCTTCCTGCCGTCCTAACAGATATTCGTGTTCCAGCCTTGACGATAGTTCTACCGTCCTCAGCCTTTATATCTTCAGTCGGAGTATGGCCTATTAATTCATCCGGGTCGCCATTATCAACCTCTGTAAGTATCCTTCTATAGGGTGTTTCAATAAAACCAAACTCGTTGGTTCTGGCGTAAGTTGCCAATGAAACTAAGAGTCCGATGTTAGGTCCTTCTGGGGTTTCAATAGGGCAGATCCTTCCATAATGGGAGTGATGAACATCTCTGACATCAAACCCGGCTCTTTCTCTTGATAATCCACCAGGGCCCAATGCGGACAAACGTCTTTTGTGGGTCAACTCAGCTAGAGGGTTGGCTTGGTCCATGAATTGCGATAATTGAGATCCCCCAAAGAATTCTCTAATCGCTGCAACTACTGGACGAACATTAATCAAGGCTGCAGGGGTAGTGCTCTCGGGATCAGGTTGTATCGTCATCCTTTCTTTGATTACCCGCTCCATCCGCAGTAGCCCTACGCGTACCTGATTTTGAATTAATTCACCTACGGCCCGGACCCTTCTATTACCCAAATGGTCAATGTCATTTGCTCGACGTTCTGAGTTGTTAACTTGTATAAGTCGCTTTAAAAGGTTGACGATGTCTTCCTTTGCTAGAATACGATCTTCCAAATTACCATCTTTATCTGCGTTTTCGGCTCCTTTTAGATTCCGGTCTAATTTGTATCTACCAACTTTACCTAGATCGTAACGTCTACTGTCAAAGAAAAGGGAATTAATTAGAGCTTTCGCGTTTTCTGAATTAGGTGGTTCGCCTGGTCTCAAGCGCCTGTAAAATTCCACAAGGGCTTCCTCTTGGTTGGTAACACTCGCGTCTTTTTCAATGGTGGTCTGCAAAAATGGATGATCTGGGTTGTTGTCAACATCCTTAAATATTTCCAGGATTTCTTCATTGGTTTCATAGCCTAATGATCTGAGGAAGGTTGTGACAGGGGTTTTTCTCTTCCTATCAATTTTGACGTAAATTACGTCTCTATTACTTGTTTCAAATTCGATCCATGCTCCTCGGTACGGGATCATTTTTGCAGATGCAAGAGGGCGTCCAGTTGCGGCATCCCTATCCGCCGTAAAATACACCCCAGGTGACCGCACCAGCTGGCTCACTACGATTCTTTCGGCTCCATTTATGATGAAGGTACCGCCTGTTGTCATGATGGGAATATTTCCTACATACAGACGCTGCTCTTTGATTTCGCCCATACCTGGTCCGGCTGCGTTGATTTGGAGACTTACAGTTACATATAAAGCAGCCTCGAATGTTTTTTCTTGGCTCCGGCAATATTCTTCAGAGAGCTTTGGCTCTTCAAATTCAAAATCTACGAATCTGAGGGAAAAACGTGGATTCTGTCCTTGGTTATCCTCGATGGGTGATATTTCCGTAAATAGCTCACTTAACCCGGTCGTTGTAAACCATTTGAATGATTCCATTTGAACATCAATAAGGTCAGGGACGTCCAAAGTCGTCTTAATTTTGGAGAAAGATTTTGTTTTTGGGAAAACAACACTGTTATCCTGCAATGCAGAAGAGGTCATTAGACTTACACTCCTTGAGGGAAAGAAATATTTCCAGTTGTTACGGGAGAAAACACTCTTCTAAGATAGAAGAGTGGTAATTTAAAAACGCCAAGATAGGTGGCTTTGTTAAAACGTTTGTGCAAACCAGCGCATGTGTAATCATACAGTCTTTTATTTTAGCTACGGCATACCACGCTTGTCAATACTAATGAGGCATGGACCAAAGTATAGACGATAGCTAGAATAATTTTAAAATGCGAGCCCAGTTGAGGTCTATCGAAGAAATTGTCAAATCGGAATCACAACAGAGGCATATTGCATGCAGATTTCGATGCTTTTTATGCTGCTGTGGAACAGCGAGATTTTCCTGAGTTGCGAGATAGGCCGGTAGTGGTCGGAGGCAGTCCGAGTAAAAGAGGGGTTGTCGCATCTGCTTCTTATGAATCCAGAAAATTTGGGATTAAATCTGCCATGCCTACAAGCATTGCCTTAAGAAAATGCTCAGAAGCTGTGGTTGTTTCACCAAGATTTGCAGTGTATCGAGAGGTATCAAGACAAGTAATGGAAGTATTTAGAGATATTACCCCTTTAGTCGAACCACTCTCGTTGGACGAAGCATACTTGGATGTCAGCCATTTAATTGCTGGTACTATTACCCCTCCACAAATTGCAAAAAAATTAAAACAAAAAGTTTTGTCAAAATTAGGTCTGACGATTTCTGTTGGGGTTGCGAGTTCCAAATCGGTAGCCAAAATCGCTTCTAGCATTAATAAACCTGACGGACTCACCATCGTACGACCTGGGGGCGAGATACCCTTTCTTTATCCGTTACCCGTCGAGGTTTTATGGGGAATTGGTCCGAAAACTTCGGCTAAATTACATCTGCTATCGATCTATACTGTGGAAGATTTAGCCTCTCAACCAATGAAAATACTTTCTGGTATTTTTGGAAATAACGCTACTCATATTAAGGAAATATCTAATGGGATTGATACTACACCCGTGATAACGCAACGGGAACGTAAATCAATTAGTTCTGAGACCACTTTATTGGTAGATACCTCTGATGCGGAAGATCTTAGTGAGATAGTTATGAGATTGAGTGGCTATGTAGCGGAATCACTACTAAAAAAGAATATGAGAGGCCGGACCATAAAATTAAAACTCAAAAGATCGGATTTTACTGTTGTGACTAGACAGAAAACGATTCCAGAAAAGGTGCAAATCTCATCTGAAATAGCGGAATCTGCCCTAGAGCTTTTGAATTTCGAGTTAGAAAATTCAGATGAGAAATACCGTTTGATCGGAGTTGGTGTATCAGGATTTGCTACCTCTGAAAATCTTCAAGATGAGATGCAACTGAGGTTCGAAGGTCTGTAAAAGTTATTTATTATCGATTTCAACTGGTTCTATTGGATCAAAAGGTTTGAAGCCGAATACGTGTGAGTAAAAGTAAAATTCAGCTTCCAAGGCACGCTGGATATTTTCTGACTTCCTGAATCCGTGCTGCTCTCCTTCGAATTCAAGATAAGATACTGGGACCCCTTTTGCCTTCAATGACGCATACATTTTTTGAGATTGATTAGGAAGTACGATTTCATCGTCCAATCCCTGGAACAGAATTACGGGGCAGGACAAATTTTCTGTATGATTAATGGGGGAACGATCGAGGTATTTCTGCCTCTCTTCAGGGTATTTTCCAATCATAGAATCAAGATATCTTGATTCAAACTTATGTGTTTCTTCAGCTAAGGTAGTAAGATCACTGACACCATAGTAACTTGCTCCTGCTGCAAAAAAATCTGTGAATGTCAGACAAGCCAATGTTGTAAATCCTCCTGCACTTCCACCTCGTATAGCGATTTTTTCGGGGTGGACCAAGTTTTCTGAAACAAGATAATTGCCACCATTAACACAATCATCCACATCATTTATTCCCCAATTACCGACAAGAGCCTTTCTGTATCTGGTGCCATATCCAGTACTTCCCCTGTAATTGACATCCAAGATTGCAAACCCCCTACTTGTCCAGTATTGAATGGCTAAGTTGAGGGTATTTGAAGTTGCTCCTGTAGGGCCGCCGTGGCTGAGTATTACAAGTGGCGGCTTGGTGGCTTGAGGTGCTTCATAGTTTGCATTATTTGGTGGGTAATAAAAAGCATGGCATTCTTCGGCATTTGTTGTCACATATTTGACTGGCTGTGGTTTTGAAAAATGAATGGCTTCAATCGTGTTTTCTACTGATTCCTGCACCATCTGGAGCTTTCCCTGAGACCTCATATCATAAATAAACAAGGTAAACGATATGTCTGGTGAACCACCAACGAAAAGCGCTCTGCCATTACAGGCCTTGAGACCGGAAAACTTGTTTATTTCCGTGATATTAACGTTGAGCTTTAGGTCAGAAAATTGTGAGGAAAGTGAGTCCAATAGCCCTATCTTCCAAAACCCTAGACTGTTGTATGAGCATATTATTTGGTTGCCGTCTATAAAACCATAAAATCTAGTGCCCAAACCCCATTGAGCAACAGTAAATTCAGCGTCTATGGGGGTTAAATTATATGATTCCCCATTGGTGTATTTGTAAATGTTCCACCAACCGGAAAGATCCGAAACGAAATGCAAAATACCATTGGGAGACCATAGCGGCTGACAAATAGACTCCCCGTTCCCGGCGATTTTCTGGATATTGTGAAGTTTTGAATGGGATAAATCAGCCGTATAAAGTTCTGTAGAGTCCCAAGGCATATTAGGGTGATTCCACTGAACCCAAACAAGTTTGCGACCATCAGGGCTGATCACCGGAGAAGCGTAGAAATCAGCGCCGGAGGCCAGAATTGTTACCTCTCCATTATTTTGTAGATCAACTGAAACTATGCAATTGACAGGTTCATCAATGCTGTCATGGTTTTCACCAACATAAATAATTTGTTGCCTTTCTGCATCTACTGCTCCATCAGCGAATCTTAGAAGCGGTTCATTTGTGATTTGAGTAGGATTACCACCAGTCAGGTTAACTTTATGTATTTGTTGGTCTGAGAAATTGGAGAAATATACTCCATCGTCATGTACTAGGAAAGACCCTCCGCCATATTCGTGAACTCGTGTTCTCGCATTGTACGATTTAGGAATAATTTCACGTTTACAACCATCGGAAGTCTGGCACATTATCGTCGACCGGCCTCCTTCTATCGGTCTCATTTCTTGCCAAAATTTCCCCTCATTAGATATGAATAAATCTCCGATATTTATTGAGTGAGAGACAATTGACCCAGTTGTAATCGGAGATTCCCATGAGCCATAAGGAGCAATTTTTTTTCCAGGCATGATATTTCCTATCGGGAAGTAACGGCAGCTAGGTAATTGAAATAACTTTTCTTGCGATCTGTGTTGATGGCCCAGTTAATAGGTATCAATTGGTAACCGTTTCGGTAATCGCCAAAGGCCGCGTTTCCGCCTGCTCCGTCACCAGGATCAAAGTATCCCCAGCCTGCAGAAGATCTAATTGCGCAATAGAAGTTATTTAATTCATGATTGAAGTCAAAATGATCGTCTTCATTAAATAATATGGGCATTTCGTGCCACTCTGTTAGTGCTCTGGTTTCTTCTATCATTTCCGAAATTCTTTTGGGATCAACAACACCGTTCCCATGCATAAGGACAAAATCAGATGACTTAACCACATTGTTCTCAGGGATAGTATTACCGCCGTAGCTGGTGCCAACTAAAAGTCTTTTTGACTCAGATTTGATGGATTTAACTAATTCTATGAGTTCATGAACTCTATGTGGTTGGAGTATGTCGTGTTCATATTTTGGGACACTGCATTCGTTATTAATTTCTATCACAACGTTATCATATCCACTAGTTAGGAGCCACTCACAGGTATTTCGAACCGCTGATATCACTGACGCTTCGTCTCTGACTCTTTCATCTTGTCCGAAATAAAATAAACCTAGTATAAGCACCATCGATAATCTATCAGTTTCTTCAATTATTTTGCGGAGCCTACGGATGTAATCAGATTTTAAGCTGCCGTCAGGATTGAAGCCGGAACTATTCCACGGTTGAGATTCAGGAGATGGTAGGCCTTTCCATATTTCTGAATCTTTTCCGGATATCCCTCTCTGTTTCATAAATTCTCTGAATTGATTCAGCCGATAATATCCAGAAGGTGCTCCTCCTTGTAAATTAACTGTGATGGCGGTCAATCCATATTTTTTGTAATCAGGTAACATACGGATAAGTTCATTGGTGTTCCTGTCTGGGTCCCATTCGGTTGTGTCAGGGTATTTCCAAATATGGCGTGTATAGGGATTGTCATCGTCGAAGATTGCGTTCACCATCCGCGCATTTAGCAATAACCCTTCTATGTTAATACCTTGGTAGGTAATACCTTTATATGTGGGTATGCCATCGATCAACCATTTTTCACCATGGATAGACACCCGAGTCATATCTTGCTTAATCCTTGCTGTTCTCTTCTTTTTGCTTTGCTACCCTGCGGGACCCGCCCATATCTGAGCCAGGCAATGGCACAGTTCCAATAATTTCGTCGGTTTTAAATTTATTTATAGTTTCTCTGCTGTACCCAAGTAATTCTTCTAATATAGATTCGTTATCTTGACCAAGACAAGGTGCTGGGTTGTGGGTTACCCGTCCATGGTCGCTTTCAAACTTAAATATTGGCCCAGTCATGGGGTAGAGACCAGCAGCTGGATGATCAACTATTTGAAAAAAATCCCTTTCGTTTAAATGCGGGTCTGCATAGGAATCTGCACCGCAGTCTATAACAACCCCAGATGTTATACCTGCGGCTTGCAAAAGGGTCAGCGCATCATATCTATCCCGAGTCGAAGCCCATTTATTTATCACATTATCAAGGTGGTCATGGTTTTTAAGCCGACCTTCCAACGAATCTAAGCCTGTTTCTCCTAGGGAGTCATCCCCAACAATTGTTTTAAGTTCACACCACTCTTTCTCTGTTTTGATACTTATCGCTATCCAATTATCATCTCCAGAACATTTATATACCCCCTGTGGGGCGAAATCTGGGTGACGATTACCTCTTCGTTTTCTAATTGACGATGTCATTTGGTTCTCAAGATATATTTCACCGAGATGGGTCATAAATGACTCGGCCTGTGATAGATCTATAAATTGGCCTTTGCCTGTCTTTGCTCTATATACCAAAGCTGAGGTGAGGGCCATTACACCGTTTGTAGCTGCCACAGCATCTGGGTGATGAACCAGTGAATTCGAAGAGTGGTTCAGATCAGGATACCCTCTCAAAAAAGAGTGTCCTGTAATTGCGTCTATTGCCATTCCCATACTGCGGTAGTTGGCGTAAGGCCCGTCATTTCCATAACCCGGCATTAGCATGTAGATGATATCGGGTTTTATCTTTCTGACCTGTTCGTAACTGAGTCCAAAGTTTTCCATCACTGTACGTGCATAATTACAGAAAACAACATCACTTTGTGAAACTAGATCTTTGAAAGAAGTTAATCCTTGTGGGGTTTTCAAGTCCAAAGTCAGGCTTTTTTTGTTCCGATTTATGGCGTTGAAATTTGACTGTCGGTTCCATGGTTCTTTCCCAGGGTCATCATCTGGATACCCTCCCGCGTTGGGGGGAGGGGTTATTGGGCCTCTTCCGATTCTCTGAATGGATTCAATCTTGATTACCTCGGCCCCCATATCACCAAGTAGGCAGCCACAGAACGGTCCAGCCCATATTTCAGACAGCTCGAGAGCTCTTATGGAAGATAATGGCTGACTCACCTCTGATTTCATATGATTTTTTCCATGGCCAGGATTTCTATTTGATCATCAGATAATTCCAATAACTTTGTAAGCACTTCATTTGTATTTTGGCCGAGTTTAGGGGCCGCTTTAATCGATGAAGTCGGCGCATTCGAAAACCGGAAAGGATCACCTGTCATGCGTAGGGTTTGGCCGTTTGGATGACCCACATTTTGAAAGAATCCTCTTTCCTGGAATTGTTCATTTTTGTGAACTTCTTCAGGCTGGAGGATTGGTGATCCAGGGACACCAGCAGCTTGGACGGCTTGAAAAATTTCTTCCCTAGTTTTATCGTCCACCCAAGCTTGAAAAATAGCTTCTAATTCTTCCCTATTTTGTGATCTTTTGACGGTGTCATCATATTTCGGATCTACTAACAGATCTTCTCTGTCAATCATTTTGGCTATATTTGGCCACATCCTTGGGCCTAAAGGAAGAAAACTAAAATACCCATCTTTACATTGGAAAGTTCCCACTGCATATGGCTCACGGGCACCAGATGCTGAGGTTCTCGGTTGCGATCTCGGGTCCGGTTCACCGGCATATATAAATGGTGCTCTTCTTCCAATTTGGTGAGGGTGACCCGCCATGCACTCTTGGATGGAAATATCTAACCAGTCTCCCTGACCGGTAAGGGTTCTCTTGAATAGAGCCGCTGTAGTTGCGGCGGCAGCAGCGTTACCTGCGAAATATTGGGCTATTTCCCCTGAATATCGGAGAGGTTCTCTCTCAGGTAAACCTTCTCGGTACATAGCTCCTGTCATAGCAAACAAAGTTAATTCATCATAGTGAAAATCCTTGTACGGTCCGGTTTGACCGTAAGGTGTAATCGAAGTGAAAATAACCGAGGGGTTAGATTTCTTAATTTGATTGTATGCCAGCCCAATTTTATCTAGATGCCCCGGGCGTTGGGTTTCGACTACGACATCGCAAACTTTCATCAAAGCGGCCAAAATATTTTGGCCCTTTGCCTCATCTAAATTTAGGGTGATACTTTTTTTCCCTGCATTCAAATGGAGAAACAAGGGGCTGTCACCACTCTGATTATCTGGATTACTGTTGGTCCACCTTCGGAGAGGGTCCCCACTAAGTGGCTCCACTTTAATCACCTCACATCCGTACAATCCGAGTGTTTTTGCACAGAAAGAGGCAGCCAACCTGTCTGACAGGTCCAAAACTATGATTTCTTCGAGGGCACCATAAGGCATATTTTAGATATAAACTCTAGCTAAATAGTAAGTGCCATTGTCCATATGTATGTAAGGGGTGTCAAACTTCAGGGTCTAGTTCAAAAAGTGGTGGCACGAAACCCAAATTTGTTATAAATCCCGCACCTTCATAATAATAACCCCATCGGCTTCATATATTTTCTCGAGTTTCCCATTTAAGCCTTCATATATTTTTCTTAATCCACTGTTAGGGTAATACAGTTTTTCGACCTCTCCTATCACTATATATTTGACTCCATATTTGGCTATGAGATTTTCTGCTAACTCAAAGCCAGGTGTGGTGTAAATAGCATTTACATCGGCCATTCGGGAGTTTATTTCATTGCGATATCCCCACCTTTGTTGTTGTTGATGCCATTCCCATCCAACGACTGTTGGAAGGCCAGTATGGATTGAGATTCTGCTTCCCCACCGATAAGTCGGGGTTACACCTTCCAAAATTACTGGGGATCCTTGAATGTTGTCTCTAATCCAACGGATTGCTGCCATATCGGCGGATAAATTTACGTCACCATTTTCATCCCTATAAATGCCATCTCTGACGAATTCATACCCATCAAGAGTAAATGTTGTTACCGATTTGTAGAAACGATCTTGTAATCGGTCAATCGTTCCAAAAATTGTATAAATCAGGCTGCTTGATATAAGTAGAAAGATAAAAACGACCCAGCAGTATGAGAGAGTCGATTTAAGTGAAAAAGACATTTGTGTAATTAATTGGTATAAGAAGTAGGCTGCTGGTATACCTAGAATAATCCAAACATGCAGATAAAACTTAAATACGGTATTCATCCTGTCGATATCACCTTCAATTCTCCAGATATCTACACCTATCACGACTGAGAAAGCCCCGATGGCCAGCAGGCAAGGAAAAAACGAATCAGAGTAGGAAGATTTGGAGTTCTTAAATTCCAAGAAACAACAAACAACTAATACGAATATCATCAGCATAGATAGAGGAATAGCGCCTCCCAACATTCCGGATGACAATGCGACTATGAGATATCCGAAAAGCAAGACAGTAATCAAGATCAAAGAAAGAAACTTGGGATGGGATCTGTATATCCTTTCTGGTAGATGTTTAGCCGAAAGTCGAATCACGTTTTGGTGAGGTAGGAATGGAAACACGGAATAAAGGCACCAAGAGAAGGCTATGACCAAAAATAAACCATTTATTGATATAAATTGGGAAAATGTCGTGGTATTTGTTGTTTTCTCTATCCAATTGAAAAAAGTTATCGAATTAAGGTGATAAGGAAGGAAGGAAAAGTAAGCTATGGTTAATACATATGCCGATTTCCAAATCACCCTAAAAAATACTAAAGAATTTAATCCTCCTATTTGTCTGAGTTCAGCTATCAATAAAGACCCCATAGCTATAACTGTATAAATAGGTACGTCCCACGTGTTTATGGCCGCCAAGCATCCTACAGACAGGCCTAATACCGATAAGGTTGGCAAGGATTTCCACCATAAATTACCGAGATCATTGCGCGTTATTTGTAGTGCTAATCCCATTACTAGAAGGGTAAATGGTATGGAAATTAAGTGGGCATGAAGGTCTGAAAAAAGGAATGTAAAGAAAGGGAACTCTGTAATTTCATGGCCAGGTGGGTCGGGCAGCATCATGCGACTGCTTCTCCAGTAGTCAAAGTCTGTAAAAATATTAGATCCATATTTTATAGAATCCCAAACTTGGTAAAGTCCATCAAGATTACCCAAAACACATACGAAAAGAATAGAAAATAATCCGGCTATCACAGGGTTAATTTTGTTCGGATTTTTCTTTCTGGAAAGAATGTTCCTTCCTATTGAATACACAGAACAGGTGGTTAAAGCGAAGAAAGTCGCGATCGCTAGGTTATAAGCTACTTCTGTCGTAATTCCGGTCAGATGGACCAAAGAGGCTACGATAAACTGACCCCAGTAGTAGTAATTCAAGTATCCTCCTGAAAACCACGGGTCATATGGGGGCATATAGGTAGATTTAACCACCGCATTGAGGTAGGCCATATCCATTGGTTTTTCCCCGCCCCTGTAAGGGTGCCAGAGGTCAGGGTTCATCATTCGGATAAGAGTAAATGCTAAAAAAGAGCCGAGGAATAGGATTTCCAGACTTATTATTTTTGACCAATTCGCTGAGATATATTTGAAAATTTCCCGATATTTCTTAATTGTTATACATATCGAAATCGTAGATACCAATGCTATGCCGATCCAGAGAGACAATTGACCAAATTTCATTATGTGCAGACTAGATAAAATCCAGGATGTAAAGCACACCATTAGTAAGCCCAATGTTTTCGAAAATAAGAATCCTTTGTCGTCAAATGTGGAAAACATAAGATAACCAATAGGAAATGAAATTAATGAAATAAGTGTCAAACAGGCTATCCAAAAAAAGATGGGGTACCGGTTTGATGTAGAATCAGTGTGAATGATATTAGACCAGGTGCCACCTTTCTCTTGACTTGCTTTAGTCGATTCCGACATCATCAACCGGGCTGTATTTTCTTCGTAGGGGGGACCGCCTTTCTCTTGATTAACAGATATAAAATCCATCGATTTTTGTTCTATGATGGTTTTTAATCTAGTAGATTCTAGTTTTTCAGCATTTAAAAAAATGATTACTTTAGGGTGGTCATATACTGAAAAACTTTCGTCTGCAAAACCACCATTGATACTTATCTTGTCGTCGGGAAAAAATGGGTTATCCACAGATGGTAAATTAGGCCTGGAAAAAGAATCTTCATAAATTTCGATGTTCGCAAAAGACATATAAGAATTTTCTAAATGAACAGGTAGAAATCCTAAATCTCCCGAGAATAAAGCGTTGTAGTATCCGCTCATAAGAGGGTAACGTTCTGGAATTCGGGTGACTGTTCCGTAGAGGCGATTACTGAAAATTATCAAATAATCCGTTTCTGATAGGGATTCCGACATTTTATTTAATTTAGGGGGGGTATCTGGGTCGTATATCGGAAGCTCACGCACCTTGTATTTTTCCAAATTGGGAAGGCTTTCTTCCCAATGTTCTTTTAGTAAGGAAGAGTTGAGTGGTACATTTTGGTTTATCCAATCTGAGGCTGCGACCCCAGGATGTGGTGTGGCATAGATATTTTGGAAGGCTAACCCAAATGTAATTGTGGCAAATATGACTAAAATAGACCCGAGGTAGCCTAACTTTTTGATGTAATTTTGGGGGCTACGTGTTAGCTGTACTAAGAAAGCGCTCCCAAGTATTACCAACAATGGGATTATTGGGAGTAAATATCTTGTGAATTTAACTTCGAAGCTGCCAACGATGAGAGCATAAGGAATTACCCAAGAAAGAATTAGCGTGGTCTCTAACGACTTGGATCCCCTTAATAAAAAGTTGATTATTAGGATGAAAAATGCAAGGCCAGAGGCAACCAAAATCATCAGGATTGAATTCGATAAGGTTAGTAAAAGGCCGAAGGCGAAGATTGTTGCCACTGTGAACGTTCCTAAGGCCCAGTGTCTTTTACATACCAGGGCCGAAATCACTCCTATCAGACCTATTATCGTAAGCGGCCATCCTAGCCCCCATCGACCTAATTGAGTGATTTGGTACAAGTAAGGAGTGGTGTCTATGTATTGCCTTGTATATGGATAATCCCTGATTCTCCGTACCATTTCTGATTGTTCTGTAGTGTCAGAAATAAATTGGTTCCAATCAAGAATTGCATAGGGCTCGGCCAATACGAAAGCAATTAAGCCTAGTAGCAGGCCTAAACCCAGGTTTTTAATTGCAATGGATATCGGGAATAGAATCTTTTTCGGTTCGAAATAATAGGAAATGGAACCTATCACGTGGGAGAACAAGAACACACCTAGAATTGGAAAAAAACTTATCTTTGATGCTAAACCTAACCCAATCAATATCCCGGCTATCACAGAGTCTTGAAGCCTACCTTTTTGGGCAACCCGATAAAGGAAAAATAGAGTCCATACAGCAAAGAGAGATACAAAAGTGTCAAAAGCAAAAAAATTCGCTAACTGAATGTGTATAACAGAAAATGACACCAATAAAGATGCCATAAGGCTAACTCGATTACCGAAACATACCTTTGCTAAAAGTGCGGTTCCAGCTATGGTCCCAAGGTCAGCCAAGGTAGAAAGAGACCTGGCCATACTTCTAGGATCAAATATCTCAGATCCGGTAAGTGCTGCCCAAATTGATTGAAGGATCTCTAACAAATAAATAGGTAAGCTTCCGTAAGGGAACCAATGGGGGTTCCAGGTGCTTGCTGAGCGGTCAAATAATACTGAAAGGTTCGAAAGTGAAGGGAACTCAATTTCCCAAACTTTCATTAAAATGGCCCGTTCATCAGGGTGGGGAGTAAAACCAAAGCCTTGGTCCCAATTGATGCCATTAAAGCGTAAAAGGGAGGCGATGGATAGTATTAGTATCAAAGCCAACCAATATGTTTTTTCGGGACCCTTAGTCAATAAAGGTTTTAGGTATTTTCTACTCATTATTTCACTGGTTCATTCTATAATTCTTTACCAACTCGCCACCTTATATCAGATGATTGACTGAGTTGACCATTGAGGTAAAATCCTTTGACTTGCGATGTGATGGATTGCGTCCTTTTCTGAATTTGGGAGGAGTAAAAATATGGGAGTGGACAGAGATTATAGATGTCAGGTTATCAAACCAGAAGATTTTAACGAATTTTGGGGATTGGTCCTAGATGAACTTTCATCAATAGAACTTAATGTTAAGTGTGAAAAAGATGAACTCAGGTCCGATAGTGAAATTACTGTATATCAAGTCTTTTATGATAGTTTAGATCATGTGCGAATATCCGGTTGGTACTCTGTCCCTAATACTCCAGTTAATGGATTACCGGCCATTTTGCTGGTTCCAGGTTACCAAAGCGACCCACCAATTCCTAAGGATTGGTCTGCCAAAGGATATGCTTGTTTATCAGTTAATCCCAGAGGGAAAGTCAGGAGTAGAAGTCAATTTGATCCTGGGTATCCCGGGTTGCTAACTCATCGGATAGTAGATAAGAATACATATTCTTATCGAGGTTTTTATGCCGATGCTTGGCGAGGAATTGATTTTTTGTTGAGTAGAGGAGAAGTGGACAGTGAGAGGATTGGTGTGGCTGGTAGTAGCCAAGGCGGTGGCCTAACCATTACCACATCAGCTATGAGAAAAGAAATCAAAGCTGCTTCCGCAGGTGCTCCATATTTGTGTGGATTTATGGACGCAATCAAGTTAACAGACACTTATCCCTACCAAGAGATTAATGACTATCTTCGTACTTACCCTGACAGATTAGAAGAAGTTGAGGGCACCCTGGCTTATTTTGATGGTATATCGTTTGCCGATCAAATTGACTGTCCAATTATCATGAACTTAGGATTGCAAGATAACGTGTGCCCTCCTGAGACAGGGTATGCACTTTTTGAGATTATAGGCAGTAAAGATAAAAAACTTTTTGAATATGAAGGCCATGGGCACGAGGCAGGAAGATACGTACATTCAGGCATCATGGATCAGTTTTTTGATAAGCATTTGAAAGGGTAGTGAAGAAATGAGTGACAACAGACCGTTAGATTTTGGCCAATTTTGGTACTCCTTAGGAAAAGAATTGAGTGAGGTGCCGATAGCTGCAGAGACGGAAACCCTTCCCATGCGTTCAACAGATTTTGCAGATCTATACGGGATTCATATTTCAAGCATAGGGCCATACACGATATATGGCTACCTGAGTATTCCGAAAGGGGACGGCCCTTTTCCGGTTATTTATTATGTGCCTAAAAATGCCAGTGTTTTGGAAATAATCCCACAGGGAACTTCCAATCAAATAAGAAGTAGATATATTACTTTTTCACTAGCCTGCCGTGGAATGAGAACTGCAGATAGCCCATATGCGGCTATGTATCCAGGACAGCTTACTGAAGGAATAGAATCTCTCTCTTCGTACATTTACAGGGGAATAGTCGCGGATACTCTTAGAGGACTAGATTTTTTGTTGACATGCCCAATGATTGATAGGTCGGCAATTGTCGCCTGGGGAAATGACAACGCTTTGCTGGCAGGAGCACTACATGGCGCAGTAACACACATAGTTTCAACTCCCTCATTTCTATATGACACAATTAACCAGGCCTCCAGAACTTCCTCATACCCTCTTGAGGAGTTTAATGATTATCTCCGGCACAACCCAGAAAGAAAAGGCCAAATATCGGAAATTCTTAGTTATTATGATTTGAGATTTCATAGTTCGGCTGTAACCGCTGAATCCCTCATTATGGCCGATTATGACGGAGGTCTTTTTGACAAAAAAACTTTACGGAACCTCACAGAAAATATGAATGGTGCGGTTACAGTTCACTCCTCTGAACGATCCAGTTATAAAGATGGTATGTTCTGTGAGAAATGGATCACAGATAAATTATTTGGTAAAGACGCAACACCCATAGTTCCTAACCATTGGCAGCTAGAATAAATTTCTTGGAGTTTGAAATGGGGCTTAAAGATCAATTGGTACCAAGTGGTATTTCCGTTCCTCAGTCCTTTATTGATGGTCCTGTGGATATGGATCTCATAAAGGAATTTGTGATCGCAGCGGAAGACCTGGAATATCAAGGGCTATGGGTACAGGAAAAAATTATAGGAGGGATATCTTCCCTAGAGCCTATTAACCTACTTAGCTATATATCTGGGTTGACATCAGTAGCAGCACTAGGAGTTGCTGTACTTATAGGGTCCACTAGAAATCCGATCTTATTGGCCAAAGAATTGGCTACATTAGACCAGATGTCGAATGGGAGGTTGATCTTAGGATATGCCCTTGGAGGTAACCTGAAAAATTACCGATTGATGGATGGTCCGGATTCCAAGAGGGTGCGCCATTTTATAGAATCATTACATGTAATAAAGGCTTTATGGACGGAAGATTCTCCGAATATTCAAGGTGACTTTTGGACTTTTGATGATCTCCCAATGTATCCCAAACCAGTACAAAAACCTCATCCCCCGATATGGTTTGGTGGTCGTCATCCTGCTGCCTTGAAAAGATCTGCTAGGTATGCAGATGGTTGGATGGGGGCGGGTTCAACGACATCTGGCCAATTTATAGAACATGTAAAAATTATTAGGACTGAGTTGAATCGTCTTAATAGATCAAGTGACGATTTCAAAATCTCTAAAAGAGTTTATGTCGCCATAGATGATAATAAATCCAGAGCTGAAGATAGGCTGAGGACCTGGTTTAAAGCAAACTATGGGAACTCAGACTTAGGGTCACAAGTATCTGTCTGGGGACCTAGTGATGAAATTGTCCCTGAACTACAGCACCTAATTGATTCAGGTGCAGGTATGTTGATGTTTAATCCTGTATTTGACCATATGTTTCATGTGGAAATCCTAAAAAAAGAGGTAATACCTTTTTTGACCGTTGCTTCCTAGTCGTTTATCTTATGATGGTTCGGGTAATACGGCCCGTGTTTTAATGCTCAAATTAATGGAGGGGTGTATTGGCTACTGAAAGTTTCGCAAATTCCGGAATACTTGTTAATACTGAATGGTTAAATAGCCACATAGATGATTCGGATATCCGGATCGTTGACTGTGATATGTTCGATTCTTATGCGAGAGCACACATAAAAGGGGCGGTTGGTATAAAAGTGCACCATTACATCAAGCACCCTTCGTATTCCCAAGATTCCAAGTCATACCCACTGGTCGCGGAACCGGATGTTGTTAAAGAACTTTTTGAAAGTATGGGCATCGGGGATGATACTACTGTAGTGAGTTATGACAGTGGTGGAAGTCTATGGGCTAGTAGGTTTTGGTGGGTATTGAACTATTACGGGCATAAAAATGCCAAAGTGTTAGATGGTGGATGGAAAAAATGGTTCGATGAAGGTAGGCCAGTGTCAATAGAACCTCCTTCCCCAAAGGAAGTTTCCTTTACCCCGTCTGCTGATGAAACAATAATATGCACTTTAGATCAAGCTGTTTCCAAGATCGATGATTCCGATGTTGTTTTTCTTGATGTAAGGTCGGATGGGGAATGGGATGGGACAAATTCAAGAGGTAATTCGAGGTCGGGCCGGGTTCCTGGGTCTGTTCATTTGGAATGGTTGAATTTCATAACAGATGACAAATACCACACTATAAAGAGTCCTTCTGAGCTTCGAGATATGCTAAAAGCTGTCGGGGTTACCCCAGAAAAAGAAGTAATAACTTATTGACAGGGTGGAATCCGTGCGGCGCACGGAGTGTTTGTACTTACACTTTTAGGGTATGAGAACAAAAGAAATTACGATGGTTCAATGGGTGAATGGGCTAATCGGGCCGATACACCTTTAACAACGTAATTTTTAGGGTTACCAGATTCTCTAGATTTCAAAAAGGGAGATTCCATGGGTAGATCGATTCATCATCCTGTTGGGCTTATACATAATTCACCTTCTAGTACCTTCAATGGGTATACGTTATTCAGTACCAATGGTGGTAACCATGCCACCATGATTGATAATCTTGGGCGAGTCGTCCACAGATGGAATTATGATGGGGGAATAGTCTATGCCTATCTTCTACCAAACGGAAACTTATTGGCTAGAACCAAACCTCCCAGAGATGTAGAAATTGTGAAAGACTTGGGCGGATCTTCAGCCTCGCTTATAGAGATGGATTGGGATTCAGAGATTGTGTGGGAATACAAAAATCCTATGTTGCATCATGATTATGCGAGGTTACCTAACGGTAATACAAGTGTTCTTTTATTTAAAGAACTGGATGAGGAGATTTCTCAACAAGTAAAAGGAGGCCATCCTAAAGAAGATGACCCTAAAAGAATATTAGGGGATGTTATAAGAGAGATTACTGAAGATGGCAAGACAGTAAATGAATGGGAAATCTACCAGGAATTGGATTTTGAGGAAGATGTGATATGCCCTTTAGAGCATCGGAGGGAGTGGACCCATGCCAACTGCTTGAATTTGATGCCTAATGGAGATTTTTTAATAAGCTTTCGAAATATTAGCACCGTGGGGATAATTAGTAGAGAAACTGGAGAATTTCTTTGGAAATGGGGCCCTGGAAATGTGTTTCACCAACACCATCCTACCGTTTTGGAAAATGGGAACATATTAATATTCGATAACGGTAGTCACTCCCAGGGTGCGGATAGATCTCGTGTAATTGAGGTAAATCCAATAACAAATGAAATTGAATGGGAATACACTGAGACTCCAGCTATGGCGTTTTATAGTTTTCATATAAGCAGCGCCGAAAGACTGGCCAATGGGAACACTTTAATTTGTGAGGGTGCTTTCGGAAGAATTTTTGAGGTCACCAAAAACGGTAACGTTGTTTGGGAATACATAAACCCTTTCTACTCTCCTGATTTAAGATCGGGAGACCCAACAAATATGGTATTCCGGGCCCATAGATACTCGCCAGAAGACCCCACTCTTGATGGAAGAGATTTGAATCCTGACATTTATAGCAATATAAATCGACTATATGCGGGTAGTGATGATAACAAAAATCGTTTGATCGTAAATTAAGTTCAGAAAAACGAAAATTGTAAGGAGGATTTCATGAATTTGTTATTAATGAGCGGTGGTAGGCATCCATATGAGGAATCAACTCCAGTGCTTAAAGGTTTTTTGGAGTCGGCGGGCCATACTGTTATCGTAAGAGAAGATGCAGAGGCATTGACTGACGGTACTTTAAATAAGTCTGATGTTTTGATTTTTAATACCCTCCGAGAGGGTGATATGGCTTTAGATACTGCACAACAGAACGCATTACAAGGTTATATTAGTTCCGGGAATGGTTTCGTGTGCATCCACATTTCAGGTTGTGTTCCTGATACATGGAACGAATATGGAGAAATCACCGGTGGCGGCTGGGTAATGGGTCAAAGTTTTCATCCACCCTATAGCAATTTTTCCGTCGATGTTGTGAATGGGTCACATCCGTGTGCTTCAAGTATTTCAGCATTCAACACCGATGATGAGCTGTATATGAACATTGATTATAGAGATGGCAATGACGTGTTTATCACGGCTGACTTTCAAGGTGGTGTATATGGGAAAAATAGGGCAGGGGCAGAAGATATGGAAATGGAAGGAGGTACCTTCCCATTAGCGTGGACCAGGTCTTATGGGGCAGGCAAAGTATTTGTGACATTACTAGGACATGACGGTAAAAGCCATCAAAACGAAGGCTTTCAAAAGTTGGTGTTAAATGGCGTTGATTGGGCCACTTCCTAGTTGAAACCAACTAGATAGTTGCTCAAGTCTGGGCGGGGAGATTTTTGAGAACTGATTCCGCCCAGACCGTGAGGTTTTCATCAAGATCTTCCCCACAATGAGGGCACTCGTAATCCCCTGTGCTCCATCGCATCCCGCAGCCGCCACATGGGGATATCTGATCTAGGCTGTTAATAAGAAATTGTACATTTTCCTGTACATTCATATTTGTGTATCTCCGCTATCTTAAATTTCTAACCTTGTCATATACTTCTTTTCGGTAGGGCATTGGATTAAGTGCCCCTCTTCCAGTGATGGTTATGCCTGCACAGACGTTGCCTATCAGAGCTGACTCGGCGATCGATTTTCCTTCAAGGAAGCCATGAATAAATCCACCTTTGAAGGAATCCCCCGCTCCAGTCGTATCGATGACAGGCCCTGCTGGCATAGGATCCAGTTGCATTACCTCATTTTCAGCTCCTATCAATGCCCCATCTTCCCCAAGAGTCACCACAACAGTTTCAACTCCTCTACGATTTGCTTCCTGAATGACCTTCTCAGGGTCCTCAGTCTCGAACAGTACCTTAGAATCAGCAGGTGCGCTTGGCAAAAATATGTCGACGTAGGGCATTAGCTCTTCCATAGCTTCTTTTGCTTCAGAAGGATTCCAAAGTTGATGCCTGTAGTTTGGGTCGTAGGAGACGGGTACACCATTCAATTGGGCAATTTGTGCGGCAGCGAGTACTGTCGCCCGGGAGCTTGGTGAAATAGCTTGAGCAATTCCACTGCAATGCATAATTTTTGCGCCAGATATATATTCAGGATTTAGTTCTTCTGGTTTTATAGTTGATGGGGCACTTCCAGCTCTGTAGTAAACGAACTCCCTGTCTCCGTCGGGCATGACAGTAACAAAATGGACCGCATTAAATCCGTCACTAGACAAAACGTGGGTTGTATCTATTCCTTCCGAAGAAAAAATATCGAGCAGATAACCTTCAAAAGGATCATCGCCCAGCTTGGTTATGTATCCGGTGTTAGTTCCTAACCTGCTGGCGGCAACAATAATATTAAGGCTGTCACCTGCCACAGATCGCCTGAAAGTTTCGGCTGTATCCATAGGCTCTTCGGAGAAAAGCTCTATCATGGATTCTCCAATGCTCAACATGTCTGGCATTATTTTAGATGTTTCCTCACTTCGACAGGAGAGCAGGCATTCATCACATCCAGAGTTCCCTCCACTGTTCCTGGTCTTGACGATACAACTCGCACTATAGCGTTATCGAGACCCTCAGAAAGCCTGGCAAACTCAGAGGCAGCATTCTCCGCTTTTCCAAAATAGGCTACAGACCGTAATATATTTTCAGGGAATGCCTCTGCTACCTCGTCATTTGAGGCTCCCTTTTTCCTCATTTCGTCGAGTGCAGCGAGTTCTGACGTAAAGCCCATTCTTTCAAAGTGAGCTCTGTAACCAAAAGTTCTTTCTCGATCGCTTGGAACGACAGCTCCCAGAGCATAATTCATAGTAGCTTTTGCAAGGGCAACTCGCGCTTTTTCCTCGTCTTCGTCAACGCAGATGCGTATGTATTCTGCAACTTTCACGGAGCCTTTCTTTCGACCCGACTTGTTTTCACCAATCTCTATTTTCTTCCGACTCCACGCTATTTGCTCGGGGGCACACCAGTTCAAAGATGCGCCATCGGCGAGTTCACCAGCCAATTCCAACATTTTGGGACCAAGAGCTCCTAGATACACTGGGGTTTTTGGAGCGGGTCTGATTCCAAGCCTTGAGTTTATAAGGGTTTCGACAGATCCTTCATAATCAACTTTCTCTCCCCGAACCAGTTGAGTGATTATTTCAAGGTAATCCCTCATCATACCCAGTGCCGAGACGTTGGGCATATTTATGGATTTCCTGACGTCAGGACGATAAGCACCACCCGCCCCAATGCCCATTATGAATTTACCATCGGTCATCTTGCTCACGGTTCCCCCTGCCATCGCGAAAGCCATGGGAGTTCTCCACATAACTGGGGATACAGCAATACCTGTTTCAAGCCCGCCTTCTATCACATCGCACGAAGCCGCCCATCTCATCAGACACATATGATATGAATCTTCCCCTGTTCCCTCTGGTGTCCATATACTTTGAAATCCGAGTCTTGCAGATTCTCTTGAAAGTTCGAATTGCTGTTGTAAGTCAAGGCCCAGAGTTGGATCTAATCCCACACCAATATTCATATTATTCTCCTGTAACAAGTTGGTTTAAATTACATATTTTCTATCTGTAGTTTTAAGGAAACGATGACTTCAAATAATTCCGATTCACAAATTTAATTCAACTATTTTCCTCTAATAGGGCCATTTCCGTCGAAAACCATATGGCCATAGATCCACCTCTGTCATCATACCCATATTCTGCCTTCCTGTAGATATAGTCACTTCTTTTCTGTTGGAACCCGGTTCCTGAGCAGACATCAACGAGATCCCCATTATCGGAAATTCTTCTTTTTGCTGCTGACCAAGTTTTTTCAAGTGCAGGCATAAAGGAACTGTCCAACCATCCTTTTCTTATTCCACGCGCTAGTGCATATCCCACCATGCAAGTGACGGATAATTCTTGGTAAGTTCCTGGTAAATCTATTAGTTGTGACCATGTTCCATTTGGCAATTGATTATTGATCATACCGGCCAGATGCCTCGTATGAATGTCCAAAATTTGTTTTCGTCGAGGATAATTGTTTGGCATGTATGTGAGAGCCTCTGAATAGGCCAATGCAGAGAATCCATTTCCCCTTCCCCAAAAATATGGAGTGGTCCTGCTATGCCAAAAAAGACCGTCATCTTGTTGGACCTCTGCTTCCAGTAGAAAGTCGACATATGCGTTTACGTAACTAACATCATCAGTGACTTTAAATGCCCTTCCCAATATCGCCGAAATAAAGAACATGTCCTCACACCCAAAATCAGGGTGACACGGCTTAGGTGAAATCCCTTTAGGAACTTTCTCGTAGGTATCTGCTGCCTTAATTAATAGCTCTTTCCATTTTGTGTCGTTTGAAGATTCATACAGTTCTTCCGCCCAGCACATAGCGGCCAGATTTGGTCCAGAGTTATTGTTTTTGTTAAATTCTTCATTTTTAGTGAGGAAATCAACTAGAGTGGTGATATCTCCAACAGGGTCTGGATAATCATCGTCTATAGCTCTCAACCGAAGTCTGCCACTTACTGCCACACCCTGTACGTAGTTGATAGGTTGGTTCAGCTTAAACCCATACACCTGTGCCAATTTATTGCTCACTTCCTTTGCATTCCGCCTATTCTGAGTCTGCAGCTGCAGGGAAGCCTCCGATGGGGTGGGCTTTGTACTTGAAATTTTTTCTATGATTTGCGTCAGAATTTCATTAACATTGTCGTTTTGTGCTGTAATTCTTATTCCAGGAATTGCCCCTGGAGTTGGTCCTAAACCTGAGGCCAGAGCGGCTAGAAGAGAGCTGTCTGCTTCACAGCTTGAAGCTGCAAATTGGAATTTATTTGCTTCAGGTAATCCGATGGATTCAATGAAGGTATCCCTTCCTGTTGTTTCCACCAATTCAATTACGAGGTCAGGGGCATCCAAGGTAATCCATCTCCATATGTAAAGCTCCTCTGGATTTTCAAGCTCATGGAATGATTCAGGCCCAGGAGGGAACACATATGATGGATCACTTATGCTGTTTAATTTGATATCTGAAGCTATAAACCCTATGTTAGTCGATATTTTGTCAATATTTCTGGTTGCATTTGAAAAAAACGATTCGTTGAGGCGAACGCCTGATAAGCCCGTGATTATTGCAACTCGGTGTATATCTGCGGGTGAGTGATATCGAGAATCTGTAATACCTGTGATAGGAGCTTCAGATTTTCCAATTCCGACGTTATATGGGATGTTCACTTTATCGCCATAGTTCATTATCTCAGAGTTGTTGCTAGTACTATGTTGGCAGCCGAATACCCTGCTCCAAAGCCGTTATCTATGTTTACCACTGTAATGCCAGGGGAGCAGCTATTCAACATAGCGAGGAGAGCGGCTATACCCCCCAAGCTAGCTCCATATCCAATGCTAGTTGGCACAGCGATTATGGGACAATTGACTAAACCTCCAATGACTGAGGGTAATGCTCCCTCCATTCCGGCGACAGCTACTATTGCTTTAGACTTTTGAATATCCTCCAATTTGTCGAAAAGTCTGTGTATACCAGCAACACCCACGTCAAAAATTTTATTTACCTCGCAGCCCATAGTCTCAGCTGTGATAGCCGCTTCCATCGCGACGGGCAGATCTGAAGTTCCTGCACAAACTACGGTTAGACCACTGACCAGATTTTGATTTGGTTCTAACATTGCTGTGATCACTCTAGCCATTGGGTCATATTTGGCATTAGGCACTGACTTTACTACGGCCTCGTAGGCCTCTGGTTCAGCCCTGGTGACAACTACCTTCCCAGAAGTGTCCAAGATAGCCTTGGTAATTTTCTGTATCTGTTCTGGAGTTTTACCTTGACCAAAAACCACTTCTGGGAACCCCTGTCTGATGGCTCTATGATGGTCTACACGTGCAAACTCAAGATTCTCAAAAGGTAAATTCTTAAAAACTTCTACGCCTTGTTCGATGGATGTATTGCCTGATTGAATCTCCGACAATATTCCTCTTAATTTTTCTTCTTCGATGTTTTGCCTCCACTTAATTAAATGTGCCGCTTCAAACCCTTACGAATTTAGATACTCTTTCTCCATTACCGATTTCGGTAACATAAATTGAACCTTCCAAATCGACAGTAATTCCGTGTCCGTCGGTTATCGAACCTTTTCCAGGCTCCTCGTCGATTTTCCATCTTGAGACAACTTCACCGTCTAGTGTCCATATACTGACACCGCCGTGGGGGCCTTGTTCTATGCAGTATATGTGGTCTTCATGTATCCAAACATCCCCAGGACTGGATAAATCTGTCCATTCCTCCAGAAAATCTCCACCGCTGTTAAATAGTTGAATTCGGTCATTTTCGCGATCACAAATTAGTATTCTCTCTCTTTCGTCTACCCATATGTTGTGCAGTAGGGCAAATTCTCCGGGGCCAGTACCTTGTTTTCCCCAGGATAATAAAAGTTCGCCGTCGGCACTAAATTTGTGAACCCGATGTCCGCCGTAACCATCTGATACGTACAGTTCACCGGAGGGAGATATAGCCAAGCCGGAAGGCATATTAAAAGGCAGGCCTTGGAAAGAGGGTGAGGGAGCTAGTTTTTCTCCCAGAGTTCTAAGAGTTTGCCCACTAGGGGTATATTCGGTTGCTATGTGAAAATCACGGTCAACGAGCCAAACATTATCGTTTGGAGCTATATAAATTCCGTGTGGATTAGCAGAGAATGTCCCTTCTCCCCAGGAGGATATGAAGTCGCCTTCTTTAGTCCAAATAGTGAGAGGATGTTTTCCTCTGCTAAAGATGTAAATTTCACCTTTAGAGTTCACTGCACCATCTGACGCAGCTCCGAATTCCCAGTATTTCGGCATTTTTGGCCATTCCGGCACCTTTTCATATTTAAAATTCCCGCTGCCGAGTACAACCATTTGGCCACCTCCGGTTTACGACTTTAAGGGTCTCTGTTTAAGGGTCTCTGATTGTTGCTTATTAGTGATCTTAATTGTCTGATTCTACATGCTGGACATTAAGCATTTCAAAATGAAATTCGATATTTTCTTTACCTTCAAAGAAATAGGATGTAATCTGTTTAGGCTATTTTTTCGGGGTGTGGCGCAGCGGTAGCGCGCCTGTTTTGGGAACAGGAGGCCCTCGGTTCGATCCCGAGCACCCCGACCATCTCCTCATTGTCTAGGTAATCAAAGCAGGCTAAATTGGGCTGTTAAATCCCAGAGATCAACCCCGTTTAATTTAAGCTCACACTCATCCCCTGGGTTATATTCTTGAGGAATCAAGCATCTTCCTCTAAGGGGATATTCTGTGAGCTCTATTAGGGCGCTTCGGAGTGGGCCATTTTCCAATACTGTCGCTGACAACCTATTGGAAACGGTTCCATTTAGAGTTTCTTGTTCAAGAAACCTCAGGAGCCAATATTTTTTCCTCCTTGATTCAAGCCGATGGATTTCTTTAATTCGTACTTCTGACTTAAACCCTATGGTTGATAATTCTTTTGGCCCATACGTATTTGTACCACTGCTGATGTATTCAATTGCTTGTCTTTGAAGACATAGATCTGAAAAACGTCTAAGAGGTGAAGTTACTTGGCAATATAAATCTAAACCTAAGCCAGAGTGCCTACTAGGGCTTACTGATACTTTAGCGGGTTTCATAGATCTTGCGGCTAAATACCAATCTAAAGGCTGGTTACCTGCCATAGCGTGAGAGTTTGTGGAATCGTCCTGTGATCTGTATAAGGCAGGTATTTGGTTGGTCATAAAAAAAGCAGATATTTTTGCGTTATAAACAATCATCAGTTCAGCTATCAAATCTTTGGAGCGTGACTGAACTGCCGACATTGAAACCTTTATCTTGCCATCTTTGGAGATTTTAATCGTCATGCCAGGCTTGTTGAATGAGTGAGCACCTTGTCGTTCCCTTTCCGACCTACTTTTAGTCGTGAATTCTTCCAATTTTGATAACACATCATGCAATTCTTCTGTGGAATCATTGAAGATATTATCTGCAACGGTATAAGTTAGAGACTCATTTGTTTCTATGACAGTTTTGACAAAAGAATGTCTGATTAAATTCGAATTTTCGTCCAAATCTAATCTGAGAGATAAACACAATCGTCGGGACCCGTGTAGGAGTGTTGATATGTTTTCAGATATAGGTGTCGGTAACATAGGGATCGTCATTTCTGGCAAATATACCGAACACATTCTATTGTCTGCTTCCAAATCAAAAATGGACCCGGAATCTATAATGCTGGCTGCGGCTGTTATATGTACCCATATGTGACGGTTATATTCGTCTATAGAGAAAGCGTCATCTCGATCTAGCGTATCGTCATCATCGATGGTGTAAGTTGGTAAATGGGTTAAATCTTCCCAATCGTAATCCAATGGTATTAAAGTTTCTGACTTGGTGATTAAATCCTCTGAAAATTCAATTGGAATTCCGAGTTTTTCTAATTCATAGGGTATGTCTAAATTAATAACGCCCGTTGGTTCAAGTAGCTTGAAACCCGTTTTCTGAAGGTTTCCTTGCGAATTACTAGAAATACGGTTGATTAGGTCAGTCGCCTTAGCACTTCTGTTATAGGATTCGCCTAATATGATAAATTTTTTCAGATGTTGTATGAGTTGTGATTGATGATCTGAGGGATTGGGCGGGATCGATTGGTTTTTTATAGCGTCAATCAAGGTTAGTTCGTCTTCATTCTCCCTATTTGACCTGATCCTGGTCGCTTTTATTGATTCAACGTTTTGAGGAGAATGTATCAATAATCTATTTTCGGATATTGAAAAAAATAATGAATCTTTGTGAATATGAAGATAAATAGCTGCGATTAAGTAGGGGTCTTTCTCAAAATCCAGTAAATCAGCTATTTCGCAAACATGAATTTCCTGGGTTTCTTTTTCAATCAAATGTTGAGTTAGCAGTTCCCAGGCGAGGTGTAAATCTAAAGTTTCAGATATCTCGGTTACCACTAAGGAAAATTTTTGTGGGTCAACAGTATCACTTACATGTATGCCAGATCTGTATACCAAATTTTTGTTTGGTATTTTAGATCGTTTATTCCTGCCCACTTTTACTTCAAGGCGGGTGCTATTAGAGGATTCCAAGGACAATTCACAGAACTTTAGTTCTTTACTGAGTAAGGCTATAGCTATTTCACCCATAGAGCTCCTTCGAATTCAGTATCTAGAAAAGATGTTACGGTGTTTTTAGATCCAACACCGGAAACTATGATCTGAGGATCGTTAGTAAAGGTCCATATATTTGTTGTACATTTCCTACTTATTGTGCGAATCTTCTATCAGTATATGACACGCCATTTTTGGAGGTGTATATGAAAAACATTCATGCCTTGGCTTTAAATATTCTAAAAGACTTGGGCCGTTGTCCTGCAACTTCCTTTAACGAGTATCAAGTATCCAACAAATTAATGTCGATTCTGAAAGAAAATTCCATTGATTATTCCCAAGATGACTATGGAAATATTGTGGCGAAAATTTCTGGGACCGAAGAGAGTCATCGACCCATAGCATATGTGGCCCATATGGATCATCCAGGTTACGAAATTATTCGGGAGGATGAAGATTTTTTTGTTGGAAAATCCTTGGGAGGTGTTCCAAGGGCGGCTGCAATGAAAGGGGTAGATTGCTTTTCTTTTGATCAGGAAAATAATAGACATCCATGCCGTATTGAACCGTGGAATGATGGCGGCGAAGGGGAAGTAAAGGTAGTTTCAGAAATAAAATTGGATGTTGGAACTCCAATAACGTTCAATTTGCCGGATTTTAGCCTGATAGATAACCAAATAGAAATGCGGGCATTAGATGATCTTGCCGGATGTGCTTCGATAATGGCTTCATTAATCGAGTTAAACCGAGAGTCTGTAGTGACAGATATTTTCGGGATTTTTACTCGGGCTGAGGAGGTAGGGTTGGTAGGAGCTGGGCTAATTGCCGCCGAGCAGACTATACCATCAAATACTTTTGTGGTGTCTGTTGAAACTAGCTCTGTTATTCCCGGGGTGGAACAGGGCATGGGACCGGTTATACGGACAGGAGACGCTTCCTACACCTTTGATGCCGAAGCTGAAAACATTTTGGCATTGGCAAAAAAATCTTTACTTGCGCAGGATCCAGAATTTAAATGCCAGAGGCAATTAATGGCTGCAGGATCTTGTGAAGCTACTGCTTTTGCGGTGAATGGTTATTCGACCACAGGGATTGCATTTCCTTTGGGCAATTGGCATAACGCGACAACGAAGATACCAGATCCAGAAGGGAGTGTAGGTATGGAATACATATCTCAATCTGATTTTTTAAATGGGATAGATTTAATTTTCACGTCAGCTCTCGTGGGTTATTCAAACTCTAGCTCTCCGATTAAGGAACGGCTTTTTGAAGTGCAGGGGAAATTAAAAGATCGACTTAGGCGACCTATTTAAGGTTGGCTGCGATCCCATCCGTCTAGGGTCCAGTATCCCACATTTGGCACCACCATTTTTGGGATCAATCCTTGGGCTTTTTTTAAGCGTTGAATATTGTATAAGTGGGTTACTTCCTCAAAATAAATGTGTCGCATCGTGGCTTCAAGGGTCATAGAACCCTTTGCGGGGATCCCTTCTGAAGTCACCCCATTGGGATGAGCTTTTGCCATCATCTCCCACTGGGGAGTGGCATCTCTATCGATTTTTTGAGAAGCCATAAACTCAAGCGAATTATCACAGAGTACTCGTATAGCCAAATCAATGAACTTCTTCAGCATAAGGCTTATGTCTTCGATTCTCCAATAAACTTCGTCATCAAGACGCCTATCTGATTTCGATTGGGATATCTCTTCAATATTTTCGACTCCATGGTCTTCTAGAGGGAAAAGGGTTGACCCCCACCTTAAAACTAGCCACCTTGGAATTAACGATGCCATGTGGCTGACTTGATTGCGAATGCTCCATCCGGCCCATTCCCAAACATCTGAAGTGTAATCCAACTGCTCTTCAGACAGACCATCAATCTCGCTTGCAATCAACATATAGAGGGTTTCGAATTCAGGGAAATAAGTAATTGCTGGCTTGATAGGATTCACCATAACTAATCTTTGTACCTTTCGATGGCACGGAGCAAATGCTCCATTGATAGATTTCCACCACTTGCTATTATGACCACTTTTTTATTTCTCAATCTTTCTTTTATTTTAATGGCTGCTGCTAGACTTGCAGCTCCCGCGTGCTCCACTAAATTTCGTGTATGTTCCAGGTACAGAATGATGGCATCTTCCATTTCTTCATCAGAAACAAGAATAAAATCATCCAGCATCTTTCTCAAAATTGTTTGTGCAGGTTCGTAGCCCTTATTGGTTGCCAAACCTTCCGCTATGCTGCTCATTTCAGCCTGTTCTAAGTCACCTGATTTCCAAGAATTGTAGGCTGCTGGCGCCCGTTCGGATTGAACGCCTATAACTTCTATTTTTGGGTTAATGGATTTGGCTGTAATAGAGGTGCCACAAGCGCCACTTCCTCCTCCCACAGGCACAATTATTATATCAACCTCAGGCAGATCTTCTATTATTTCAAGTGTGTAGGTTCCCACACCTGCGTAAAGTTGGGTTTCTTCCACAGCATTTATATATTTGTAGCCTTTTTCTTTCGATAGATCTCTCATGTATTGATCTGCTATGCCAAAATGCTCGCCGTAATGAATCACTTCTGCACCCAAATTGCGCATCGATTCCACTTTACCGGGATTAGCTATTTCAGGGACAGCTATAAATGCTCTCGCTCCAAATATATTTGCAGCATAAGCTATGGACTGGCCATGGTTGCCACTTGAGGCTGTTGAAACACCTTTTTTTAAGTCTTGAGGTTCCATTTGGGCGAGAAGATTAACCCCACCTCTGACCTTGAAAGCTCCCAATTTTTGGTGATTTTCATGTTTTACATACATTTCTGTCCCAACTATTTTTTCTAACGCTAGATGTCGATGAAGAGGAGTTCTAGTAATGTAATTTTGTATCCTTTTTTGGGCGGCTATCACGTCGGTAAGCGTTGGTATAGACAAAAAAAACTCCTGAGGAAAGGTTTCCATAATTTATATGTCAAGAAATATTTTACGCTTAATATCGGTGACAAACACCACTGTGCTCATGACATGCTAAAATCCTCGGCACTTGGTCTTCTTTAAATTTAAGACACTTTAAATAGGTGAGTGAATGGGTACGATCGATAAACAATATGATGTGGTTGTTGTCGGCGGGGGCATCATCGGGCTTGCCACTTCGATGAAGCTGACACAAGACTTCCCAAATTTAAAGGTTGCGGTTTTGGAAAAAGAAAAAGAAGTGGCTCAACATCAAACAGGTCACAACAGTGGTGTAATCCACGCAGGGATTTATTACGCGCCGGGTAGTCAGAAGGCAAATTTCTGCTCTACCGGTGGAAAGCTTCTCCGAGATTTTTGTAACGAATATGGAATACCTTATGACATGTGCGGGAAACTGATCGTTGCTACAGACGATTCGGAGATTCCACAACTTGAGGAACTTTTTAAGCGTGGGACGGAAAATGGCGCTGAAGGGTTGAGAATGGTTGATCAGGAGGAAATAAAAGAGATCGAGCCATATTCTGCAGGAGTTAAAGCAATATTATCTCCAAACACAGGCATAATAGATTATTTTGAAGTTTCTCAGGCGTACGCTACTCGTATGCGGGAGAATGGAGGGGATCTTCTGACGAATGTTGAGGTGATTTCTATCGAAAATAAAGATGGTCTGGTTTACCTGGAGACTACATCAGGCACGGTTGTTGCAAAATATGTCTTAAATTGTGCCGGTCTTCATGCCGATACTGTAGCCAGAATGATGGGAGTTGACGTGGGAGTGAAAATTGTCCCATTCAGAGGGGAATACTTTTCAATTATTCCTGAGAAAGAACATATGGTTAAAGGTTTGATTTATCCGGTTCCAAACCCCAGTATGCCATTTCTAGGAGTTCATTTTACTCGGAGAATAAATGGAAGTGTTGAGGCAGGTCCGAATGCAGTCTTTGCATTTGCGAGAGAAGGTTACAAAAAAACAGATGTGAATTTAAAAGATACCTTGGGGACTCTCTCGTATTCAGGTTTCTGGAAGATGTCTGCCAAATATTGGAAAGTTGGTATGCATGAACAATATAGGTCTCTTGTTAGAGGAGTCTTTGTGAAATCTTTGCAAAAATTAATGCCTGAAATTACCGGTGATGATTTGGGAGATCCTGGGGCTGGGGTAAGAGCTCAAGTGATAGATTCAAACGGTGGGTTGTTACAAGATTTTGCGATTGAGGCCTCAGCGAATGCTATACATGTACTTAGTGCTCCGTCACCTGGGGCTACCTCTTCGCTGACTATAAGTGAATATATTGTGGATTTGGCTCAAGAATCTTTTGACCTGAGTGCCGCCTAATTTTTTACAAGGAGTGTTGCTATGAAAATTGCCTATGCCTTCAGGCGGACAACGGTATATCCATACACAGCAGGGTTTTACGGGCCTGCCGGGTGGGGACTTCCAGATGAACCTGGATTAACAACATTTCTAAAGAAAATTAATGAAATAGGGTTTGATGGTATTGAGTTGGGATTTGAGGCTTTTGGGGGTTATGAGGCCACAGAGTCTTCAGCTAAGGAATTACAGAAACGCCTGGCGGACTCAGGCGCCCCGTGTGTTGCAATAAGGGCTGGTGGCGTTCTTTCTACACCTGTCGTTGGCGAGCAAAATAGAGATCGCCTGTTTAAGTCTATTGAAATAGCTGGGTGGATGGGCATAGAAATCGTCAATAGCGCTTTGTCGGGACCATCTCGAAATAAGACATTAGGAGATAATAGACCAGGCAAGCCGGTACAACAGGGTTCAAGCCAACTTGCTTCATATCAAGATTTCGAGCGAACGGCCAGTATCTTGCACGAAGCAGGCGAAAGGGCTGGTGGAGCTGGACTAGAAGTTACTGTAGAGGTGCATCAACACTCTATAGCTGATACTAGTACTTCAACTCTGAAATTACTTGAAATGGCGAATAGTGATCATGTTTTTGCTAACCCCGATTTGGGTAACATACT
>Ga0187827_10000414_pt1 | contig 68289 bp, 60 predicted proteins | sample ETNtaG_39_FD_167969 | JGI IMG/M metagenome (GOLD analysis project Ga0187827, IMG submission 167969) | Marine microbial and viral communities from oxygen minimum zone, Eastern Pacific Ocean - ETNP2014_SV_150_PacBio MetaG (Illumina Assembly) | ecosystem: Environmental > Aquatic > Marine > Hypoxic... | reverse complement strand
GACCCTAGAGCCTTCATCCCTCACGCGGCGTCGCTCCATCAGGCTTTCGCCCATTGTGGAAGATTCCCTGCTGCTGCCTCCCGTAGGAGTGGGGGCCGTGTCTCAGTCCCCCTCTGGCTGGTCGTGCTCTCACACCAGCTACCCGTCTTAGGCTTGGTAGGCTATTACCCCACCAACTACCTGATAGGACGCGAGCTCATCTTTGAGCGGTGACCGGTTACCCGGCACCATTTCCTCCGCCTCGTCTATGAAACGGAACGTACGCGGTATTAGCACAAGTTTCCCTGTGTTATCCCCCTCTCAAAGGCAGATCACTCACGTGTTACTCAGCCGTCTGCCACTAGGTATCCACCCCTAAAGGTGGTACCTCGTTCGACTTGCATGCATTAGGCGTGCCGCCAACGTTCGTCCTGAGCCAGGATCAAACTCTCCGTAAATTAATGGTTCTTTCTACTCACTGTTCAGTTGTTAAAGAGCGCGACATGAGAAAGAAATCTCAAGTGCGAATCTTAATGGTATTTTTTTTCTTAACCAAGTGTCAATACAAAAACATGAGCTTAAACTGGTCGTAGAAGAAAAATATATACGATAATATTAGAATATCAGCGTTTTTTTAATTCGCTCAAAAAATAATCGTTAAACACTAATCACCTAATAAAATCATGACTAAAAACATACCAGGCGAACCGTACACCCGAATATCCTCTATGGAAGCTCACGATAAAACAAATTCCGATGGGTCAACGATAATAGACGTAAGACGGGAAGATGAGTATATTTCTGGACACGTTACCGACTCCCTTTGGATTCCTGTTGATGAAATAATAGCGAGGTATGCGGAAATTCCCGAAGAAGGAGACCTATTATTCATATGCGAGGTAGGAGCCAGATCGGGATTAGCCGCGGAATATGCAGCAGCGATGGGAGCTGACACATCTAGGCTTTTCAATATAGAAGACGGAACTGGAACCTGGGCAACGAATGGGTATCCAATTTCTAAAGGTAATGTTGCGTAGGACGTGACTATATTAGCCGTAGGAACTATCGCATACGATAGTGTGGAAACGCCCGCAGGCACCAGTAACGAACAACTAGGTGGGTCAGGGGTTTATTTTTCATTGTCAGCAAGTTATTTCTCTAATGTCACGTTAATGGGAGTTATCGGGAAAGATTTTAAAGGTTCGGATATTTCATTGTTGAAATCACACAAAATTGATACATCCGGGATAAAAACTTCTAATGGAAACACTTTCCGTTGGAAAGCTAATTACAATGACAATATCAATAATGCCATCACTTTAGAAACCCAATTAAACGTTCTCAAAAATTTCGATCCGGAAGTCAACGTAGAACAGTCTAATTCCGAATATCTATTTCTAGCAAACATTGATCCAAAACTACAAAACAAAGTTTTGCATTCCATGTCACATACTTTGAAATTCTCCGCTTTGGATACAATGGACTTTTGGATAAATAATGATATAGCCGGTTTGAAAAATATTATCAGTCAAGTGGACACGTTGATAATCAATGAATCTGAAGCCAAACAAATTACTGACGAACCAAATTTATCAAAGGCAGCAATTGCACTATCCGGGATGGGCCCTCAAATAATAATCATTAAATTAGGCGAATATGGAGTATCTCTTTTTGCCTCCGGTTTTAAATTCATAATTCCGGCATTTCCGATAGAAAATATTGTAGACCCTACGGGAGCGGGTGATTCTTTTGCTGGTGGATTCATGGGTTATTTGCATACATGCCCCGACATAAGTGAAAACGCTTTAAGGAATGCGGTAGTCTGCGGAAATGTAATGGCGTCATTCACGGTCGAAGACTTTGGAACCAAAAAAATCAGATCTCTTTCCATGAAAGAAATACTGCAAAGATTTAATCAATTTTGGGAACTTACGAAATTTGAAAGAGATTTTATTAAAATTAAATAACCAGATAAAGCTACGAATGAGACATCGTTAATTAGAAAGTAAATAGTGAAATATAGGGGAAAAATGAATTACGACATAAAAGATATTAATCTAGCACCCAATGGAGCATTAAGAGCGGAATGGGCAGAAAGAGAAATGCCTGTCCTTAGAGATATTAAGACTAGATTTAAACAGGAAAAACCCTTAAAGGGAATCAAAATTTCTGGCTGTCTCCATATAACAGCCGAGACAGCCAATCTTGCACATACATTGAAGGATGGAGGGGCGGATCTGAGTTTATGCGCATCTAATCCACTATCAACACAAGACGACATCGCGGCCCATCTCGTAGCATCAGGCATACCAATTTTTGCAATAAAAGGTGAGGATCCTGATACATATTACCGGCACATTGAAGCAGTGGTAAACCATGGACCCAACATAACGGTTGACGATGGAGCCGACGTTGTGGCGTTACTTCATAGTGAAAAACAGGATTTGATTAAAAATGTAATAGGAGGCATGGAAGAAACGACTACAGGAGTAATTAGGTTGAAGGCTCTACATAATCAGGGTAAGTTACGATACCCGATTATAGCCGTAAATGACTCCGATACGAAGCACATGTTTGATAATCGATACGGAACAGGTCAGAGTTCTCTAGATGGAATAATACGCGCGACAAATATTTTAATTACTGGAAAAACTATTGTAACAATAGGTTATGGTTGGTGTGGAAAAGGGTTCGCTTCGAGGGCCAAGGGTATGGGAGCACATACTGTTGTTTGTGAAGTTGACCCTGTGCGAGCATTAGAGGCTGTGATGGACGGGCATACCGTCTTGGAAATGAATGATGCATCAAAAGTAGGTGACATTTTTCTGACTGTCACAGGAGGAATTAATGCTATCGATAAAAGTCATTTCAGAAACATGAAAGATGGCGCTATAGTTGCAAATTCTGGACACTTCAACGTCGAAATCAATATCGATGCTCTTAAAAAAATGTCTGAATCCAAAAGAAAAGTACGACCCTACGTGGAAGAACACACTTTAGAGAATGGGAAAAAAATTTTCCTATTAGGTGAAGGGCGTTTAATTAACTTGACGGCAGCCGAAGGGCATCCTCCGAGTGTGATGGATATGAGTTTCGCTAATCAGGCTTTGGCAGGAGAATACATAGTAGCAAATTACAAAAATATGGAACCTGGTGTCCATATCCTACCAAACGAAATTGATTCTGAGATAGCTAGACTAAAATTACACGCAATGGGAATGACATTTGATGAATTAACTGAAGAGCAGGAAACGTATCTTAATAGTTGGGAAATTGGAACGTAAATACTAAAATTATTATGGAAAAAGAAATGAAAAACCAAAACTATCTACTCACATCCGAGTCTGTTTCCGAAGGCCACCCAGACAAAATATGTGACCAGATTTCTGATGGAGTTTTAGATGCCGTTCTAGAACAGGATCCTTTGGGAAGAGTTGCCTGCGAAACAGCTGTAACTACTGGCCTAGTTTTAGTTTTTGGTGAAATAACTACTACAGCAAAAATTGATATTAGGTCTATCGTGAGAAATACAATTGAAAAAATTGGTTACAATAACAGCGAATATGGGTTTGATGGTAAGTCATGTGCTGTGATTATTGCGCTCGATGAACAATCTACGGATATCAGGGAAGCTGTCGATAATGCAATTGAAACCAGAAAAAAAACAGATCAAAAAGAGGTAGGAGCAGGCGATCAAGGAATGATGATAGGATACGCTTCAGACGAAACTCCTGAATATATGCCTCTAGCTATTTCTCTTGCACATAAACTTACTAGAAAAATGTCGGAATGTAGAAGAAATGGGAAAATACCCTATCTAAGACCAGATTCTAAAAGCCAAGTAACAATCGAATATACCCCCGCAAATAACCCCGTAAGAATAGACACTATCGTTCTCTCGACCCAACACGACCCCGAAGCGGAACAAGATCAAATAAACGAAGATCTTACATCTCACGTAATAAATTCAGTGATTCCCGATAAACTTATTGATACAAAAACCAAAATTTATGTAAACCCATCAGGTCGGTTTGTAACGGGAGGACCCGTCGGAGACGCAGGACTAACGGGTAGAAAAATTATAGCGGACACTTACGGTAGTAGTGCAAGGCATGGAGGTGGAGCTTTCTCTGGTAAAGACCCTACAAAAGTAGACAGGTCAGCTGCTTATGCATGTAGATGGGTAGCAAAAAATCTGGTTGCAGCCGGGGTGGCAAAACGCGTTGAAGTACAAGTTTCATACGCAATAGGCGTCGCCGAACCAGTGTCCATTACAGTTGACACATTTGGAACAAGTGAATTATCAAACAGTCAAATAGAAAATATTGTAAGAAAAAACTTCGACTTACGACCAGGAGCTATTATTACTGACTTAAATTTAAGAACTCCAATATATCAACAAGTAGCAGCATATGGCCATTTCGGGAGAAATGATTTGAATTTGCCATGGGAAAATTTAAACAAGCTAGTTTCCATAACTAAAGATATTAAGTTATAGATCCAAATATGTCGACGCACCCTGAAATAAAGTTTGGAACCGATGGGTGGCGCGGGATTATCGGAGATGAATTTACGTACAAAAATGTGAGAACAGTTGCTTCTGCAATTTCTCATTACATCGCTGAAAGTAATGATCTTAACAATACAATCATAGTGGGGTTTGACACTAGATTCAGCTCAGATCTGTTCGCGACGGCTGTCGCCGAAATAATTTCTTCCCATAACATCAACGTAAAAATATTTTCTAGACCGGCTCCGACTCCTGTTTGTAGTTATTCTGTTATACAAAACAACTCTCAATTAGGTGTCATGATAACCGCAAGTCATAATTCTCATGAATGGAACGGCATAAAAATTAAATCTGAAAAAGGCAGTTCCATTAATCCTGAAATAGTCACTCGAGTCGAAAACATAATTGAAGAAGTCATAACAAAAAAAAGGACGTTAAGGGGTAAAAGCAATTCTCAAATACATATATTCGATCCAATTCCCAGTTATTTAGAAGGAATAAAAAAAGTAGTTGATATCGACCAAATTAAATCTTCGAAATTAAATATCATCGTTGATAATATGCACGGATCTGGAGCAGGTTTATTGTCTTCCCTATTATCAGATGGGAATATTAGAATTACTGAAATTCGTTCAAAAGCAAATCCCAAATTCCCAGGTATGGAAAAACCTGAACCGATAGAAACGAATCTTAAACCTTTATCTCAGATGGTAATAAAAAAAGGAGCACACTTAGGACTAGCATTTGATGGCGATGCCGACAGATTAGGAATAATAGATGAAAATGGTAAATTTGTTACCACATTAGAAGCGTTTTCTGCTCTTGTTAATCACTTCTTAGGCTATCGCAATGAAACTTCCGGTGTAGCATGTACAATAACTATGAGTTCTATGGTCGATAAGTTGGGAGAAAACTACAACATCCCCGTTTATAGGACTCCAGTAGGATTCAAATACGTCGGGCCAAAAATGATGGAAAAATCTTGCTTCATCGGCGGGGAAGAAAGTGGAGGATACGCTTTCAAACAACACATCCCCGAACGAGATGGAATTCTATCAGCTCTATTTTTTTTAGAAGCTCTGATTATACAGAAGAAAAAACCATCCAGTTTGATTGCAGAATTACAAAAACAAATGGGTCCACACGTTTTTGAACGAGCAGATTTAAGTTTCCCACCAAATCTTAGAAAAACATTTGAATTGAAGATAGATCAACTTTCGGTCGATTCAATCGGTGGTAGTGAAGTTGTGTTAGCGGACAGACAAGATGGCATCAAATTGACCCTGAAAGATGGCTCCTGGTTAGCTATAAGAATGTCTGGTACGGAACCTTTGATTAGAGTTTATGTTGAATCTTCTGATAAAACAAAAATTAAAAAAATATTTAACGACGTATTCATCAAGTTAAAAAAGTAATAATGGTGCCGAGGGCGAGATTCGAACTCGCATGACCTTTGACAGTCGGTGGGTTTTAAGCCCACTGCGTATACCATTCCGCCACCCCGGCTGTAATAGTTAGATGTATATATTTACATATCAAATGTTAATACGTATACACTAATAGTTACACACCACAAACGTGTCTATTAAGTATAAAAAAGGTTCTAAAATAAATGAAATCGGACAATACACAATCAACCATAGGAATCATTGGTGGGTCCGGTATATATGATTTAGACAAACTCACTGACGCTCAGTGGATTGATGTAGAGTCCTCATTCGGGAAACCATCTGATTCAATTTTAATTGGATTTATTAATGACCAGAGAGTCGCATTTCTTCCACGTCATGGAAGAGGACACCGCTATTCTCCAAGTGAAATAAATTATCTAGCCAACATAGATGCACTAAAAAGATGTGGGGTAAATAGATTATTTTCGTTTAGCGCAGTTGGGTCTTTGAGTGAAAAGATAAAACCCGGTACATTTGTTATTGTTGACCAATTTATTGACCAAACGTTCGCAAGAAAAAAGAGTTTTTTTTATGACGGTTTTGTTGCACATGTTAGTATGGCTAACCCAGTGTGCTCTGATTTAGGAGATATAGTAGAACAAACTGCCAGAAAAATTAAACTACATGTTAAAAGAGGGGGAACCTATCTAGTGATGGAAGGTCCTCAATTTTCAACTTTGGCAGAATCACGATTATACAGAACGTTGGGTTCCGATATCATAGGAATGACAAACATGCCAGAAGCCAAACTTGCAAGAGAAGCGGAAATTGCTTATTGTTCCATCGCAATGGTCACGGACTACGATTGCTGGCACGATGACCATGATAATGTTACTGCTCAGAGCGTTTTAGTAACATTATCCAAAAATATATCTGAGGCAAAACGGTTAATCCAAACAACGATCACATCAGTAGACAAAGTTTTTAAACCTTGTTCAGATGGATGCAATACTTCTTTAGACAACGCCTTATGTACAGGGTTGAAGTTTAGGAGTGAAACATCTCAAAGAAAACTTGAAACGGTCGCAAAGCGAGTTATAAATAAATCAGGATGGATTGATTAAGGTTTCCATGTAATCCCGGACACTATCTGCTCTGTTCAACCATCCATAATTCATAAAATAATCCGATATGTTAATAGCAGATGTTTCCCCTATTGTTTTCGGGTATATAGCAGTACTTCGCAAATCGCTCCAAATTTGGATTTCAACTCGTTCCATTAAATTAATAGCATAAACATTTTTACCGTATTTGTAAGTACCATCTTTTAGAGATGTAAGACCGTCTAAAACCGTATAACCACGCTTTTGTTTCTTATCAATACCCACCCTAATACGTTTAATTTCGAGTTGTCGCTCTTGGGTACGGTAAATAATTTCTAGATCAATCGTATTCAATATGAACGGCAGAGATTCATCTGGATCTTCCGTTAAGCCATCTAATTGAAATATTAGGACTTTAAAACCTTTAATATAATTACCTGTCATTCTCAAACTAAATGATAACGCTTGGTCCTTAAAATAAGTAATATCCATAGTTTTCTCATTTGGCGACCAACGTTCTTCGCGCCAACAAGCATATATCCCAGAATTAGTACTCGCAATCCGGTGCTTTATTTGCCGAAATCCATCATCTTCAAAAACCTCATTTATAGAGTATTCTCCTTCCTTATACTCCCGCCAAGTAATAGGCCTCACTGGAGTTTTAGATCTTATTAAAAATTTCTCAACAAGATTGCTAATTTCCAAATTATGCTCCTTCAACTCGACAACACTAAAATATGGAGAGATGTTTTTGCATGTAAAATCAATTTTTTATTGTCTTTCGTAAATGGTTCTCATAAATTTTAATGGAAAGTCCTATGGTATTGATCTATATCACGATTTATCATAAGTTCTACATCATTTAATGTAGGCATTTTATGTGGCCAAATCTTTGGGTCGGATTTAGAAAGACGCATTATTAATCTGGATAGTTGCGCCACATATTCTTTTAGTTCACGAACATTTAATTTATCAGCAGCATCACCTGGTTCGTGATGGAATTCTGACGTTCCGTGCCTTCCGTAAAAGCGCCATCTCCAAGTTATACATGCGTCTATAGCTCTTTCCGCAAAAGCAAAATGATCAGAATGGGCGTCCATATATGACATAACGTAACACTTTAAATCATCACCCATTAAATCAAGATGATCTTGTATAAACTCTCGTAAATTTGGAAATTGCAACGCTATACCTTTCATGTGTCCCGTAGAAAGTTCGTCTAGATTGATATTTAGACGAGGCAGTAGCTCTTTTGATTTTTCGGAATAGTGAATTTTAACAAAGGCTCGAGATCCCTGTAATTTCTGTTCCTCACCACTCCATGTGGCGAACTTTAATGTCATACCAGGATTAAAACCCATTTCAGATTTTAGTTTCGACAAAACTCTCGCGACCTCAATTACCGCTATCGTACCAGAAGAATTATCGTTGCCTCCTGACGAATCAATCACCGTATCATGATGACCGGCAAGTATAATGTGCTCTTCGGGCCATTTATCTCCCTTGATTTCCGCCACAGTGTTAAAGGCGGTGGAATCATAAAAAGTGGATTTCACCTCCACACAAATATTAACTTTCTTTTTTGACAATCGTCGTAAATACAATCCGTCTTCATTGCTTACCTTTATTATTGGGATTTCTATGTCGGGTACATTTCTCTCGAGCCACTCACCTGTTGAGTGGTATTCGAGTCTTCCGCCGGTTTTATTTTCAATAACTAGAATTGACGAGGCACCAAATTTATCAAGGGATTTTAATCGTGCAGTTATTGGTTGAGGTGGAGAAAATGGTTCAGGTATCATGCTCATTAAAACTGCAGACCCCTTAATGTTTAAAGCAGATTTTGAAAGTTCTTCATTACTGGCGTGTCCTACATCTATTAATGGAGCCTCAACTTTAGCTGTAGGACACCGTAAAAACGGCAGTGATTTGATTTTTCTACCTGTCTCAATCACTTTTACTACGGAAGATTCATGTTGCCAAGTTTTTATTTGAAATGGTTCCACACGAGGATTATTTAAACCATTAAGTAACATCTCGCTTGCTATAAATTCAGCTGTTTCTTTATCTTTTTCCGAACCACCCCACCTTGCCCCAATTTCGTCACATAAAACATCCCTGTATCGATCTATCTGTGATCCAATCCAAGACTCACCGACAATGAACTTATCCAATGCTTCCAATTCTGATTTTGCCAATGAAACACCTCCAATAAAACCAGTGGTTTCAATTATTTAGAAATAGGTCCTCTATGTTTTCGCAACGATTCTATCTCCCGTTCCATCTTTTCGGTACGCAATTTAATTCCCTTGCCAGAAGTATCCAAGGTTTCCCAAGCATCAATTAAACTTTCCTTAGAGACATCACTTATTTTTACGTGGACGTCTTTACGTTTCATTACATCAGATTTTAATCGAGTACCAATCCCTGGCAATTCAGGTGCTTTTAAAAAACCATCCTCTATTTCAAAATTCGGATCCACATAACTACCGTACCAACCTTCATGGAATCCAGGTACAAATTCTTGAATCATGGCGTTCGGGGAACTCATAACCACTTGGGCACAAGCAAAAATATTCACCGGGCCTGTCGCGTCATGAGGGGCAAATGGGACTTGATGGGATGAAGCCAGTATAGCCACTTTATGTGTCTCTGAAATTCCCCCGGTCCATATTAAATCCGGCATAACTATTCTCGCGGAACCATTTTCAATAAAATGTCTAAATTGCCACCTTCCCAATAACCGCTCTGATATACATATTGGAGTTTTTGTTGAATTTTGTAACTCTCGAAGAGACTGAGGGTTTAACAAGGGCATAAGGTCTTCCTGCCACATAATTTCATAGGGTTCCATAGCTTGGGCGATTCGTATGGCAACAGGGAGTGTCCATTTACCATGCCCGTCATTGGCAATTTGCATTTCAAGGCCTACGGCATCACGTATTTTTCTGACGGGATCTAGTGCTCGATCCAAATCTTTTGGCGAAAGATATTGTCCGTCACTGGGTATTGCCAACGGTATTGTAGGGCCACCCTTCATCGCAGTTATTCCTCTGTCAAGCAATTTCCTAACGTGATCAACTACGCCTGTATAAGGCATCCCTGTCGCATACACTCGAATCTTTTTCCGAACGGCGCCACCTAACAATTCATAAATCGGCATTCCAACTTCTTGACCTTTTATGTCCCAGAGAGCCATGTCTATAGCAGATATAGCCCTCATCTCGGCACCTCCATAACCTGCATGATCCGAAAGTCTAAACATTGATTCCCAATGCAATTCAACGTTCCTAGGATCACGTCCAATAATTAGGGGTCCAAAATGATCATGTATGGCTGCTTCCACAACAGTAGGAGCATACCATGTTTCACCTAACCCGATAATCCCATTATCGGTATGAATATTTACCCATATAATTTGGGGAAGCTCGTCAACCCTCACGGTTTCTATATGTGTAACTATCATCGTATATACCTCTTTTAAGACAACTTTATAAAATAAAATTTATCCACATCTATGTTAATAGGACAATTATCGATTAGGATGTTTAATACTAATTTAACTAATTTATAAGTATGATAGGAAATTTTTAATTGTCTACTTTAATGTACAGGACTTTAGGCGTCCAAGGGCCTAAGGTTCCTGTGATTTGCCTTGGGACATGGCCGTTAGGAGGAGGAATGGGTGTTCTTGACAAAAATCAAGTAGTAAAAACGGTCCATGCCTCAATAGATGCTGGTGTGACTTTTATAGATACTGCAGAAAGTTATCTATCAAGTGAAGAATCCCTAGGTGAAGCTCTGGAAGGGCGCAGAAACAAAGTATTTCTAGCTACCAAACTTTCAGGAGACCATTCAATTGCACACATAAAGAAGGCTTTAGAGCAAAGTATAAAAACTTTGAAATGCGATTACATAGACCTTTACCAAATCCACACATGGAAGAGTGAATGGAAGATTGAAGACACACTTGCTGAACTGCTTAAGTACAGGGACCAAGGAACAATACGATATATAGGTGTTTCAAATTTTTCAGCTAACCAAATATCTCGATCCAATACAGTAGCAAAAATACAATCATGCCAACCCCATTATTCCATACTGTTCAGGGCATCGAAAAGTGATCCTATAGACCATTGCAAAGAAAATGGAATAGGAGTTATTGTTTATTCTCCAATCGCACGAGGTTTATTAACAGGAAAATATAAACTGGGGCACGAATTTCCTCTGGACGACCACCGCAGAGACCACAAAGCTTTTGCTAAAGAGTATGTGTCGAAAGGGGTAAAAGTGGCAAATGAACTAAGTCGATGGGCTAAAGATCATGGAAGAACCGGTACGGAACTTGCTATAGCGTGGACACTCGCTACGCCAGGCGTAACGTCAGCAATTTGTGGAGCAAAAAATCCCGCCCAAGCGTTACAAAATGCGGCAGCTGGATCTTGGTTACTTACAAAAACACAACTCAATGAAATAGAAACTTTAGTAGCTGATCATTGTATTAACACACCTGTCTAGACCATGAGGATATATGATTACAATTTTACCTACACTCGGAACTAAAGCCAGCGATCTAGATACCCCCTGCTTAGTAGTTGATTTGGAGCTGGCTGAAAAAAATATACGTACACTGCAATCGTTTGGAAATAAAAAAGACATTAAGGTTCGACCCCATGTAAAAACACATAAAAGTAATTACTGGGCAAAAAAACAAATACAGCAAGGTGCTGTCGGCGTTTGTGCAGCAAAAATTTCAGAGGCCGAATCTATGGTGTATGGAGGAATAGAAAACATATTAATTGCCAATGAAGTAGTTGGTACAAATAAAATCCGAAGGTTAGTCAGTCTTGCCAAACAAGCAAAAATATCTGTGGCTGTGGATAATCACATCAATGCAAAGGAACTATCAAATGCCGCAAAAGCTTCAGAAGCTGAAATTCAAATTTTAGTTGATGTCAACACACGTTTAAATAGATGTGGCGTGGAACCATCTGAAGCACCGGATCTTGCACTTTTTGTAACCCAATTACCAAACATTCATTTTAAAGGTCTTATGGGCTATGAAGGACACATCCCTCCAAAAAATGACGGATCGGAACCTGAAGAGCTAACAAAAGCTCTAGATAAACTTGAGATGGCGTACAAAGCCGTTTTAAATTGCGGCCTTAAAATAGATATTGTATCAGCGGCAGGAACATCAACATACAAACATACAGGAACTAGAACATTTGTAAATGAAATACAATGTGGAACGTATATTTTTATGGATGGAGCTTATATGGAAGAATCACCAGAATTTAAACCAGCCCTCAGGGTCATTTCTCAAGTTATGTCCTGTCGAAACAACACAAGAATTATCAGCGATGCAGGGTTGAAATCCATAAGTGTCGATTCAGGGATGCCACTTCCTATTGAAAAAAACGTCCATCTTGAAAAACTTTCCGAAGAACACGCCACTATGTCCGTTAAAAACAATGCGATGTTTGAACTTGGCTCTCGAATATCATTACTCCCCATGCATGGAGATACAACAATAAATATCCACGATTATTATTTCGGGATCCGTAACGGAACACTGGAATCAATTATTCCCATTTCAGCGAGGGGAAAATTCACATAATAACCATTTAGAACGGTATCACCGGCAGTACAATATGAGAAGGATATTCGTATCCATAATATATTGTCTGCGAAGCCTTTTTTAACTGAGTGTCTGTTTCAATAACATTACCAGTATTTAAATTCCGATTGTATCTGGGGAAATTTGAACTCGATATTTCCATTCTAATCCTGTGTCCTGATTTAAAAACATTCGAAGTTTCCCACATTTCTATTTCAAATTTATATACTTGATCAGGTGAAATCATTTCCGGATTAGCAGTCCCATTTCTAAAACGTGTTCTGACAATTCCTTCACATAGAATGATGGCCTTTCCGTCTTCTTCAACGTCAACCAGGGTTGCAGTAAAATCCGTATCAATAGCTGAGGATGAGGCATATATAATTGCTCTAACAGGACCCGTGATCTCCAAGTCAAACTCCAAAATATTTGTCGAATATACTAAAACATCTGGGCGACTTTCTATGTTTCTTCTGTCTCTTGGCCCACACAAATCAAAAGTTTGGTACTGCGCCCCCCATGAAGGAACTGGTTTCTTGGGATCATAAATGAAGGAGTTTGCTACACGATTCTCAACGGACGTCGAAAAAGACAGAAGGTTTTTCTTATCAAGATACAGATTCGTCCATTTAGTTCTAGCTAATGGCCATTCGTGTTCGTGTCTCCAATAATTTTTGCCCATAACAAACAATTTAATTGGAGGCTCTTCATCTATTCCTGTATCTACGTTCTTTAATCGAGCATCGTACCATCTTAAATGCATGTCAACAATATCCCATAAAGCACTATTCCCAAAAACACGGTCCTGGTATTCGCCCTCATCCCCCAGTGGTAACCTTCCCCATGGAGAAACTTGATGACTCCATGGTCCCACAATTAACTTTGTCAGCCTCCTGCTCGAATCAGTTCTAGCTTCTTTTGTCCAACCATTGAATAATTTAAAGTTTTCGTGAAGTAGGGAATCGTACCACCCCGTAACAAACATTGCAGGAACATCAACTTCGTTATATCTACTCCGGAGACTATATTCAGACCACCACTTATCGTACGATTCATGCTCCATAACGCCTTTATAGTATGGATGAGTTTTTGCAACTATACTGAAAGCATCCTTTATGGGTAAATGCCGAACCAATTTTTGAAAATCGAAATACAGTAATGAAGAATTTTTTACGGTTCTGCCAACCATATTCAGGAATGCTAAAGCTACAGCATAGTGGATCACGCCGTTGATCCTATGATGTCCGTAGTTATCTTGTTGAGAAGCTATAGGGACTAAAGCCTTAAGATATTTTGAACGGAGAGTCGCGGGGTATGTCTGAGTAAATCCCGGATAAGACAAACCAAAGGTCCCTATTCTTCCATTACACCATTTTTGTTTTCCTACCCATTCATGAGTGTCGAATCCATCATTTAATTCACATATATATGGGTCCCACTCTCCATCAGAATCGCCTCTTCCTCTCGTATCCTGCATGACTACAGCATATCCATTTTTATTAAACCCTCTAGCCCAATTGATATAACGCGTTTCCTGTTTATCGTATATGGTTCTAAGTAACAATGCCGGCCATGGTCCCGGACCATTATCCGGCAGCCATATATCCGCGGAAAGGTTTATATTGTCTCGCATCGGAATTTTTTGATCGAGAAGAAGTTTCCCTGGTAAAACGAGGTCCTGGCTCACTTTCGTTCCTTATTTTCAACTATCAATTGATTGCAAAACATCAAGTAATCGATCGGCTACAATATTTTCTTCGCCTGTTCTAAGATTAAAGGGGTTGATGGCTATTTCTGTGTCCGATTTTGCCACGTATACCCGAGGATTCCCTTCATGCATTAAATTTGCAACAGACTTGGCTTTTTCGCTACCGTTAGATTGAAACCCAATAACACACGTTGGGACAAAATATTTCTGTCGGTCCATTTTAACTGCCGCATTAACTCCTTGGATGCCTCCGATCTTAGAGCATACATGTTCAGCCTGTCGAGTCATCCGGTCAATAATTTCATTTTCATCTGATTCCACGTACAACTCAAGGGCGGTAACCATTCCGACCAGCTCTTCTCGTCCAACTTTTTGAGATCGTCCTATAGACGGATTGGGTCCACTGTTCAGCAAAGCAGATTCGACCAGGTTTTTATTACCAAAAAGTAATCCAGTGGATTGCGGCCCTCCAATAAATTTTCCTCCAGAAAATATTACTAGATCCGCTCCTAACTCTACATATTTCGTAAGATTTTCTTTTGGAGGTAGCATGGCAGCGGCGTCAACCATCACAGGTACCCCATTTCGATGAGCTAAAGTCACCACTTCCTCAAGGGATAGTGAAGGTAATGGATAACCATGGGCGTAGGTATAACTGATTCCCGCCGTTTGTTTAGTAATAGATCCTTCTAATTCATCGGAAGTGCAACCAGAAACATTTCCCGCAAAAGTAACATTCGCCCCTGCAAATCGATGAACATTACCATATACCCCATAATGATTGAATTGCATAAGGATCTCATTTTTCATGCCTTCAGTATTTGGCAATTTCCGTATATACGATTCGTTAGTGCCAGTCATGCACGCGGCGGTAGCCAATACTATTCCACTGGCAGCACCACACGTTATCATTCCGCTTTCAGCTCCAGTCACTTTCGCCACATATTTTCCAGTAGATATTTTTAATTCAGAAAGGTCTACAAAAGACTGCGACGCTATAGCCATAGCATTGATTACTTCAGAACGCATCATTGAACCACCATGCGTAGTATGAGTACCACCCGCGTTCACTACTGGTGCAATTCCTAGTCGCTGATATACTGCATTATTTTTCATGCCTTTACGTCCCTAGAAAGATTAATATTTTACAAGTCATATGTCTTAGTTACCAGATTTTTTTTCTTCCAGCCAATCCGCTAATTTGGAAGGCACCCATTGAACAAAATTAATGCCAGATTCAACATCCTCAGACATTAGTCTTCCCCTAGCATGAACTGCTTCCTTTACTTTTTTCATCGCATCTAATACTTCTGGATGATTGGGCCGACCAGGGTGCCCCATCGATTGAGCTAGGTCCTGTGGTCCGAAAGTAATCAAGTCTATACCTGGAACAGATAATATGTCATTTATGGTTTCAACGGCATTCAAAGTCTCTATTTGAACTGCAACTGTGACCTGGCTATTAAATTCCCTCATATACATTTCAGGGCTTTTGCCTGTTAAACCGTAGTCCCTGCCCCTTGATGTTCCAAAACTACGGGCACCTTCCGGTCCGAAACGAGCGGATTGCGATATTTGAAAAGCTTGGTCAGCATTATCGACATGAGGGCATAAAATCCCCATTATTCCTCGATCAAATGCCCTTAATATAGTTTCGTTAGACGTGTCAGGAATTCGGGCAGTGCAAGTCAATCCATGAAGATCCGCCACCCTGCACATATTTTCAGCGGATTCCCAATCAAAAACACCATGTTCCATATCTAAATGTAAATAATCAAAACCCAAATACCCAGCCCAATCAGCTATGGTTGGTTCCGGAAAAGTCAGTGTGAGACCATAAACCATTTTTCCGTTATCTATTGCTTTACGTATGTTACTGTTTCGCATATTATTTCCTAACGATGGTCAATTGTGATTTGGTCAATTTTTTATATAGTAACTTAGAATTGTAAAAAACAAATATTTTTCAGAAGGCACCAGTTTCTTTTATGGAATTTTTAGTATTAGGACAGGCTATGGGAAAACTTTTAGCAGAAATAACAGATCGAAAATCAGGAAAACAACTTGAAGCACGGGTACAAATATTGGACCCAAACGGAATACCAATAGGTCCAAAAACTTCAATGTGGAAAAAGGGGCCGGGAGAACCTTTTTTTTACACGAATGGCCTGTTTGAAATGGACGTTACCAGTGGATATTACCGAATACTGGTCGAACGAGGTACTGAATATACTCCCTATAAGAAAGACATTTTCTTGACAAGAAACAAAAGATTTGTACTTGATATATCGCTTGAACGCTGGGGAAGTTTACCAGAAAAGGGTTGGCACCCAGGAAATACACACTTACATTATGACGAAAAAGAAAAAGATCCCAGTCGTCGTCTCAAGTATGATTCTCGTGTTGAAGATTTAAGAATGACGGCTATATCCATACTTAAACGCGGAAACCTGAAATATGCCACAAACGACTACCCTCATGGAGTCTTGAATGAATTTTCCGACACACACCATCATGTACAAAATGGTGAGGAAACTCGTCACAATAGCAAACCTTGGGAAATCGGATACGGTCATGTGATGTTACTTGATATAAAAAACACTGTTCAACCCGTGAGTAGAGGGATTTTGGTTGATCAATTTGAGCCGGATTATCCACCATTAACGTACGCCTGCAATAAAACGATTGATCAAAATGGACTCGTTATTTGGTGCCACAATGGCCAAGGAATGGAAGCACCAGTCGCTGCGATATTAAAAAAAGTTCACGCAATTAATCTTTTTGATCCATATTGGATAGATATCGAATATACCCTTTGGTACCACATGTTAAATTGCGGGATCAAGCTTCCTGTTTCTACGGGGACCGATTGGTTCGTATGTTCTTCGAACAGAGTCTACACTCTTTCAGAGCCATCATTCGACTATAGTAAATGGGTTAAACAGCTCAGATCCGGAAGAACATTTATAACTAATGGGCCAGCACTAATGATTTCTATTGAAGAAAACGTTCCTGGAGACACTATAACTACAGTCGCCGGAAAAACTTTAAATGTCAAAGTTGACTGGGAAAGTTACTTCCAAATAGAAAACGTTGAAATAATTTTCAACGGTATCGTAGCAAGCAAAAAACATTTTAACAATGGAAGCAAAAAGTCATCATACGAAGTAGACATAGAAGTTAAATCAGATGGTTGGATCGCAGCTAGAGTTAATTCATCAAAACGCGATTCTTTTTTCCAGCCTATATGGGCTCACACCAGTCCCATTTATATCTCTGGAACTGGTATAACTTCAAATGAATTAACTATTTCATCTGATTTTTTTGCAAAAAAAATAACTAAGGGTATTGAATGGGTGAAAACAAAAGGAAGATTCTATTCGGATGTACAACGTAAAGAAGTCATAGATCTTTTCAAACAGGCAAAAAATATGTATCAAGATCTTACTTAATTTTAGAATATCAACGCGGAGGTGGTCCTAACATAGGACCATATATTTGGATGATTTCCTGATCGGAAGTGCCCTCTGGAACGGTAATACCAGCCTTTTGAAGACGTTCTCGAATGACATCAGGATCAGGAGGACCCCCGCCATGAGGGCCTCCAGGAGGGCCTACACCAAGAGGACCTGCACCATGATTTAAATTAGACTCATCCACTTCACCATGATAACAATAAATAAAATACGGAAATCCTAAACCTCCTTCACCATTATGGATGGTGGAATGATAATGGTATATTCCGTCGGGGACATCAGGCGTTCGATAAAAATGTCCATTACATTCATCAAGATCCCCTAAATTTGGTACGTAAATATAATCCTCAATCCCGTTATATCCAGTTGATCCTTCTTTTAACTTATAGCTAGAGCGCATTTCTTTAACATTACCGTCAGAGTCCCATCCAAATAAACCGTAAATTGGAAATCCATCAAACGCGAATCCTATAATCTGTGGAATATTACCCAAATCGAGTAGTTTTTCTATGGAGTAGTCAAATATAGTTTCATCTGAATCTGGGTGCCAGTGGAAACAATTGGCATCAAAATGATAATGATATTGACCGCCTGGACCAGAATGTCCTCCACAAACGCCTAGTTCTATAGGTTGACGGTCCTCTTCAAATTTTCCAAAATGAAGGGCAACGGCGTCGCCACCCGGTCCCTCTTCAGGCCCATATATTGCAGCCCCGTTTACTGCAAAAGCTACCGGGCCTCTTTCTGGAATTAAAACCACGTCATCAGAATATATCGGGGTAATGGGTATTGACCAAGTTTGTTGTTGTTCTGATGCACAGCAACCAATGGTCGATTCAAAATCGTGACTTGGGATACCAGTAGTGGTAACTAACAAAACATCATGTTGAAAATTTAATTCCACTTTACACTCAAGAACATTATCCGATGTCAGATCTTTAACATATTTATCACCATCAACACATAACCACGGGTTGAATAAATAATCGGGAATAAAAGAATCATCCGTAACAACTACCATCGAAGGGGGATTTAATGAGCAGCAATGTCAACACTTAATCTGACTTCATCTGATAATTTGAAAAAGTTACCTGTAGGAGTATCCATTCCAAAATTGGACCACTCAAACGAGGCATTTCCTTTTATTACAATCTGACCATCAATTAAACTTGCCGATAAATCAAAGTCAAGGACCGAATCTATCCCGTTGACATTAACAGTACCTGAAACAACTCGTTCTACTGTATGACCACTATAGAAACTCTCTGGTATATCAGTCAAACCATCAAATTTAACTGTTGAGATTGGTTGATTGGGAAACAGCGTTTCCCGCACGTATTTGTCTCTCTTTTCCTTATCGCTAACCAATTTATGGAGGTCAACTTGAAGTTCAAATGGACTACCATCTAAATTAACATAACCAGAAACTTCATCTGATACTAAAATTGCATCGAATGGCGCAGGCACTCTCAAAAGTTTCTCCCTAATGGCAAATGTGACATTCGAACCCGTAACGACCTCAAACGTTTTATTCATGTCAGGAGGGTTAATTTCCGTATCGGTCGTTTTTTCTGGATTGTTTGTAGATCTATCCGTGTTGCCAGAACTTTGGCCATTATTCGTTGGGTTATCAGATGTTTCGATTCCAGGGTTTTCTTCTCTACTAGAATTTTTATTGATTTGCTTTGTGGGTTGGGCTGGGGAACTTTTGGTATATGTTGAAGATTCTTTTGTAATATCTATGTCTGTAGTTGTTGATTTGTTACTTGATTCCAAATTACAACCAAAAAGAATGCAAATACAAATAATTACCAATGGCAAGGAATTAAAACGGTTCATAATTTTATTATAATGCAAACTTTTAATGTAAGTTTTAGCGTTTTTCTTTGAGGTTGCCTATATACCAGATTCGATCTTCTATCAAACCTCTAACATAGTTAACTTGGCCGACATGTTGCATGGTTCCAGCAACCATTCTCATTAGTTCGTAACCTTGCGAATTCTCACTGCCAACTAGTATCTTATCGTAATTTTTGGAATTTTCAGTTTGAAGGTATCCTTCCATCCTATTGTGTACCGATTCGTAATAGCCCATCACAACTTCAACATCATCAGGAATTACCTTGTTAACTTGTTCGGAAGTATGCCCAATACCTAAGTCGTCAGGAAATGGGGGGAGTGAGTATTTTTCGTACCATTTCTCATAAATCCAAGTTTGATCATTACCGTCCATCAAGGAGATACGTCTGTCGAACCCTCTGGTCATATGCCAGGCTATCCAAGCAATGGGGTTAGCTTGGGGGCTGGGGCGTTGGCATATCTGCTCAAGTGTTAGCCCTTTTAACGAAAGATAAAGCATGGTTTTTACTCTACCCATACACATTAATATGTAGTCATTTGTGGTCACAACCACTCAATAATACAATTCTTCTAACCAAGTTTGTAATGATGGTTAAAAGGTTTAGAAATTTCTTTCCACCAAAAAGGCAAAATTATTACGAAAATTATATGTAGTATCAAACCAATGGTAGTAAAAAGGAAAATTGATCTATTTAATGTGACGATATGTTCCAGCGCCCCTGAAATATTTTCTGAATTCAAGGATTTTACTAACGGCCTGGCTGAATACATCCATTCTCTGTATTCTTGGTACACTTCAAGGTCAATGGGGATATGCGTAGGTTTAATACCATCAACAATATCCATCCTCGCAAACCATAATTGCTCTCTTTGGATCTCATTGAGGGAATTAAAACCATAAGGCTCATTCAACAAAGTATCTTCATAAAAACGACGGGTTTCCATTTGAACGAACGCTAAACCATGAAAAATAAACCCACAAAAAAGAACAAGGTAACCCACACTTCCGCGTACACCCAACAGACGAAAATTAATCATTAGTATTCAATCCCTGTGTAATCTTTAGGTCTGATCCACAAAAACAGTGTAAATTAGGTTAACCAAATAAAAACAATAATATAAGTTCCCTCAAAATGAATTATTACAGAAAAGAAATGAATACTAAATTAATAATGTATTTAGTACCTATATTTTTACTCGCTTTATCCACTGTCTCGTGTGGTAATGAAGACGCCGAAGTGTTTCAACAGATACAACCATCTGATACAACGTACACACTTGAAGATTTAAAACAGATGGGTTTCAAAAAAGGTAAAACCTATAAAGTGGATGAACTTCCCGATGCTGAATCAGCCTATATGGGATTTTGGGGGCTAGATCCCTATGATCGACACGACTATGAAATAAGAATTTACCCTTCCCACGAAATCGCCGTCAACGTAGGAAAAGATTACGCTGACGAAGCAACAGGGAAACGTTTCGAAGAAAATAGGAAAAATCAACGTTGGAAAGAAGGTGTGAAAGATAGATGGCAGGCTCAGGGGGTCACTGATATATCGGGTGGCGCCAGCAGACAGAACAATCCACGCCCGACTTACCCGAGCTGGGCCATTTTTGGTAATGTCGTCATGCTTTGCCGAGGACTTGATGAAGAGCAATCACTTGAGCGTTGTGACGAATTTATACAGGCAATCACTGGCAAAACCCAACCGTAAAAAATATCTATAGGGACAATATTTAATTTGTCGAAGTAATAACTATATGAATTATATCTTCACAAATCGTTAAGCTCTTTGATCTCCTCCAATATCCAAAGATTCAAGTACAGTTGAAATTATTTCCAATCGATAGTTCCAGGAGCATCATTTGGAGTAGCAGGAGAACCGCGATGATTTTCTGCATTATCTGATGGTTGGAAACCTAAATAATTAAAGGCGTAAGGAGTATCATAAACCTTCCAATCATTATTTGATGAACCATACAAAATATCGTAGCTGACATCCTTCTTTTCTATACAAGCTCTAAAGTATCCAGGTATATCATTTCTACTAAAATAGCTAACCCAAGACCTTGGGTCTGCTCCTGGTTTATTATTTGGATGAACAGTACCGACCCTGATAACTAAACCTTCCATTTCTTCAAATTCCGCAAAATATTTTCCTAATGATTCTCCAAATACTTTACTCGCAGAATATTCACTGTCGGGTTTAGCATCTTGCCCTAAGCCTTTTACTAATTCGACTTTATTTCTATCTATCCCTTCGTAATTTCCATTAACTATTGATGCATAAGGCTCAATCAACTCGTATCCTCCAACAGCATGCATGGAACTGGCGAACACAACTCTCCTTACACCCGCTTTGTGGGCAGCAGTGTAAACGTTAGCTGTGGCTATGATATTTGGTCTCATCAATTCGTTCCAACTGATCCAAGGTTCATGTCTCCTATCAGCAGCAAGGTGTAAGACTACATCTACACCTTCAAATGTTTTGGCTAATTCATCGGCAGAATCTGCGAGATCTATTTGTGTAGTATTCGGGCGATCAGATTCCCTAAGATCTACACCATGTACTTCGTGATCATTTTGAATATGATCGGCTACAATCGTACCAATTGTTCCAACAATACCGGTTATCATTACCTTCATTTAAACGTACCTCTCATGTTCACAAAATCACAAAAAAAATGACCATAACGAATATGGTCACGATAAGATTGGAAATATCTTATCGTGATTTGACGGTTTTGTATTCTGTTTTTGTATAAATTTTCATATTTTTAAAATAAACTCAAAATACAAATATCGCGGATAGCAAGGAGATTGAGTATTGCCAAATAAGCCAAATGTTTTACTGATTTCTGTGGACCATTGGTTCGGTACTTTAATCGGAGCTTTGGGTCATCCGACTATATTAACCCCAACCCTTGACCAAATGATAGGAAGTGGTGTCGCTTTCACAAATGCATACTCATCTACACCAATATGCATACCAGCTCGAAGAGAAATGATGACAGGTGCAACAGCGAAAACTCATGGCGATCGTAACTTCAATGAAACACTTCCAATGCCAGACCTACCCACTATCGCACAAACCTTAACTGAACATGGATATCAATCTTATGGAGTAGGAAAACTTCACGTATATCCGCAAAGAAATAGATTAGGGTTCCAAGACGTAATGTTACTTGAAGAAGGTCGTTATCAATTTGGATTAAATAAAGACGATTACGAACTTTATTTACAGGAACAGGGTTACTCGGGGCAGGAATGGTCTCATGGCATTTCAAACAACGATTACCATACCCGTCCTTGGCATCTGCCAGAACATCTTCATCAAATAAATTGGACCGTTAGAGAAACCTGCAAATATATTGCGAGACGAGACCCGCGTAAACCAGGGTTCTGGTATATGTCTTTTAGTCCCCCTCACCCACCTCTTGTCCCACTAAGTTGTTATATGGATTATTATAGAAGCATCGAAACGGATCCACCTTTCTATTCAGAATGGTCTAAAAACTATGAAGAGTTACCTTACGCTCTCAAAGTCAGACCTCACGGTCGACATACATACAACGATGAAGCCATTAAATCTGCCAGGCAGGCGTTTTATGCCCTTTCAACGCACATAGACCATCAAATCCGATTAGTAATCGGTTTATTACGGGAAGAAAATATTTTCGATGACACTTTAGTGATGTTTACATCAGATCATGGCGACATGCTAGGAAACCATGGTCTTTATGCAAAAGGACTTTTTTACGAAAATTCATGTAATATCCCGATGATTTTGTTACCCCCAGCTAACAATAAGGAAATCAAAACAAATACCGTTGATGATCGGTTAGTTGTTCAGGCGGACATCTTTCCAACTATTGCTGATATTTGTGATATTCCAACACCCCAAAGTGTAGAAGGTATGTCAATGTTGGGTACAAATAAACGTGACTACATTTATGGGGAACTATGGGAGGATCCTAGAGCAACAAGGATGATTCGCGATAAACAATATAAATTAATTTATTACCCAGCGGGAAACAGATTTCAGCTTTTTAACTTACATAAAGACCCAACAGAGAACCAAGATCTATTTGGGGACCCAAAATACTCCAATATCATTTCCCGACTTTCGCAGATAATGATAAAGAACCTATATGGGACTGACTTAAAATGGGTTAAGAATAACAAGTTAGTGGGAATGGTTGATCCGGACCCAGATATTGCTTACGCGAATCCTGGGAGATCATTTGGAAACCAGCGAGGCTTACGCTTTAGTCATTCAGGGAAAGAGTTGGAGAACCCAAAAAATTCTTCTTCTTTTAGGTAGGCATTTTTTACCTTAACAACTGTTTAAACTCCTGGTAGGTTTATTTCGTCTATCCTGTGACAACTGACCGTCCTGCCATTACCAATTTGTTTTAATTCAGGTGTTTCTGTTTTACATATATCTGTTGCGTATGGACACCTAGGATGAAAATAGCATCCTGACGGAGGGTCTGATGGGTTTGCGACCTCCCCTTGAAGTACAATCCTTTCCTGCTTGAGTCTGGGGTCAGCTTTCGGGAGGGACGTCGCTAATGCAGCGGTATATGGGTGCCGAGGTGATTCGAAAATTTCTTTAGGGGTTCCCGTTTCTACCACCTTTCCTACATACATCACCACTACTCTATCGCTGATTTGGCTAACTACACTTAGATCGTGAGATACAAAAAGATATGTAAGATTTAATTGATCCTGTAAGTCCATCATAAGATTCAAAACTTGAGCTTGAACTGAAACATCCAATGCAGATACGGGCTCGTCAGCCACGATCAAACTCGGCTGAATGCTTAGAGCTCTGGCGATCCCAATTCGTTGACGTTGGCCTCCACTGAACGCATGAGGAAATCTTTGCATATACTCGGGTCTCAGTCCCACCTGCCCCATTAGCTCAGCAACTCTGTCTTCTCTTTCTTTCCGATTTTTCATTCCGTTCACCAAAAGTGGTTCACCAACGATGTCGAAGAGGGTCATACGAGGGTTTAAAGATGAAAAAGGGTCCTGGAATATCATCTGAATATCATCCCTGTATGGGCGAACTTCATCTCTAGACAAGCTTGCAAGATCTATTATTTCACCATTTTTGGTATTGAATTTAATTTCACCTGATGTAGGATCAATTGCACGCATAATACATCTTGCAGTAGTGGTTTTACCGCATCCACTTTCTCCGACTATACTCACTGTTTCCCCTTTATTTATACTTATACTGACGTCATCAACAGCCCGTACTTGACCAACAATTTTTCGGAGTATACCTTTCTGAACAGGAAAGAATTTCCTTAAATTCTTAACTTCTAATATAGGTGATTCTTCTATTTTTTTTCCTGTTGTAGTCATTTTTTATCCTCATAAAGGAAACATGTAACAGAGTGATTGTCACCAAGTTCACTTTTGGTAGGGAGAGATACATTACATACTCCATCAATAAACGAAGGGCATCGAGTATGAAATGTGCATCCTGATGGCCTGTTATGAGGATGAGGTATCGCTCCGGAAATGGTTGGTAATCTTTCTCTGTTCCTGTTAAAAACAGAAGGTATTGAACTTAACAACGCATTAGTATAAGGGTGCTTTGGCGAATGGAAAATTTCATCCACTGGAGCACTTTCTACGACATCACCTAAATACATTACCGCAACATCATCAGCTATATCTGCAATTACACCTAGATCATGGGTGATAAAAATTATGGACATTCCGTTTTGCTCTTGTAGTTCTTTTAAAAGGTCAAGGATTTGAGCTTGAGTAGTGACATCAAGGGCAGTTGTGGGTTCGTCGGCTATTACTATTTTTGGATCACAACATAATGCCATAGCTATCATTGCTCTTTGCCTTTGCCCACCACTTAACTGCCAAGGGTATTGGGTCATTCGTTGTTCAGGGTTCGGCATCCCAACACGCTGAAACCAATCAATAGCTAAGTCTTTTGAATCAGACCTACTAAGTTTTTTGTGTAGTCTAATTGATTCTATCATCTGATTTCCTACCGAATGAACAGGACTAAACGATGTCATTGGCTCTTGGAAAATTAATGATATTTCTCCACCCCGAATAGATCTTATTTCTGAACCAGAGATTTTCAATGAGGTTAAATCTGTTTCTTGACCGTTAGTTTGGCCTCCTCTGTAAGTTATATTTCCTTCAACAATTTTTCCTGGACTATCAACTAACAGTAAAATCGACCTTGTAGCAACACTCTTTCCACATCCGCTTTCACCGACTATTCCAAGAGTACGACCTGGGTAAACATCAAAACTTGCACCTTCTACTGCTTTAACAGTGCCTTCATCCATAAAAAAGTGAACCCGCAAATCTTTAACAGACAGAATTGGGTGGTCCGTTACTATATTTTTAGTTTCTTTCATATTAAATCAATCAAATTAATCGCTGTATGGATCTGCTGCATCTCGAAGACCGTCACCGAGGAAGTTAAATAACAGTATGCTTCCAACTACAGGAAAAGCTGGAATCATCAGCCATTTATAAAGAGCTACGCTTTGAACATTCTGCGTACCTTGTAATAAAGTCCCCCAACTTATTGCAGGAGCTTGTAATCCTAACCCAAGGAAACTTAAAGCAGTTTCACTGATAATCATCAATGGAATAGCAAGACTGACGGCAGCAATAATATGGCTGTACAGAGATGGCATTACATGACGGAAAATAATTCTTTTTTCATCAGCACCCGACAACACAGCAGCCGTTACAAAATCTTCTTCTCGCAGAGAAAGAAATCTTCCTCTGACAACTCTTGCAAGATCTGTCCAGGCAAAAAGAGAAATAATTAATGTAATAGAAAAATATATTTGAACAATCGACCAACTAAAGGGCATAGCCGCTGCTAATGCCATCCATAATGGAATGGTAGGAACAGCTCTGACGATTTCAATTATTCTCTGAATAATCGTATCTATAAAACCACCATAAAACCCCGAAATACCACCAAGTGTTATACCAAAAAATAATGTTAATATAACTCCAACTAATCCTATACTTAGAGAAAGTCTAGATGCTACCCAAATTCTTGACCACATGTCTCTTCCTAGAATATCGGTTCCTAGAATAAAAATGTGTTCTTCTGCTAAATATCCTTCAGGTACACCTATAAGATGTCTATCCATTGGAATTAAATTTAACCATTTATATTCAAAACCTTTTACAAAGAATTTTACAGGGGTTTTTTCATCACAATTTGGTTCATATGTTTTTTTGTATGTATAAGTGTCACGGGTACCTATCATTGCACATACATGAGGACTCAATTTCCCTTCATCAAAAAAATGAATTGGCTGAGGTGGCATTAAACCTCGAAATGCTTCAGATTCAAGAGGATGAGCTGTAGCAAAAAATTCAGCAAATGTTGTAGTAAGATATAAAATTATTAATAGTATTGCGGAAATAACTGCAAGTTTATGTTTTGTAAATCTCCACCATATTAATTGGCGTTGGGAGGCAACACTTACCCTACTTTCGAAATTATTATCTTGATCCATAATTTCAGGCGATTCTACAGTAGCATTAGCCAAAATTATCGTCCTTCAAATCGTATTCTGGGATCAACCCATAATAGTAGTAAATCTGAAATTAAAGTACCTAATATTGTGGTGGTACCTATGAGAAAAATAATACCACCCGCTAAAAAGGTATCCTGTGACAATAAAGATTTCAAAAGAGTCGGACCTAACGTAGGTAAACTAAGTACCACTGAAACTATTACACTACCTGAAATCAGATATGGTAATAGGTATGCAGACATACTAATAACAGGATTTAATGCCATTCGAACAGGGTATTTTACGATTAGTCTCCATTCTGATATGCCTTTCGCACGTGCTGTTACTACATATGGTTTAGATAATTCATCTAGTAAATTTGCTCTTACAACCCTAATCATTGCAGCCATTCCAGCCGTTCCAAGTATTAATACTGGAACCCATAAATGTTTCATTAAGTCAACAAATTTAGCAAAAGACCATGGAGCGGTACCGAATTCTGGAGAAAAAAGACCTCCCACGCTCCATCCAAATATTGAATAACCAAACCACATTGCTAATAAAGCTATTAAAAAATCAGGGATAGCTAATCCCAAAAATCCAAAAAATGTTGCAATATAATCACCGATACTATACTTATTTACAGCTGAATAAATACCAATAGGAATAGCAAATACCCAAGTAAAAAGTAGAGCAAAAAGAGCTAAAAGAATAGTCATAAGTAAACGGCTGCCCAAGACATCCATTACAGGTTTTTCCCATTCAAATGAATATCCTAAATCACCTGTAAGAATACGTAATGCCCATTTTCCATACTGTACATGCCAGGGTTTGTCGAGACCATAGAAAATTCTGAGATTTTCGGCTTCCGCTTGATCTAGTGATGATCCTTGGGCGGCGAGATTTGCAATGTACGAACTAACATAGTCCCCTGGAGGAAGTTGGATTATTATAAAAGACAGTATAGAGATCAGCCAAATGGCAATTAGACCATAAACTACCCTTTTACCAATATAGAACAACATTATTAAAAGTAGCTACACCTTTCACGTCAATGCAAATTCTTCTGTTAAACTAAACGCCCGCACTACATAGTACAGGCGTTCAGTCAAACTATTCAAGATCATGAACTCATGTCAGTATCTCAAACATATTGGTTTTTTTACTGATCAAACCAGAATGCTTCGGTGTAGAAACTTCCAGGTGTCTGTCCAACAGTTGTGAACGGAACACCCGTAGGGAAGTTTCGTACGTAATTCTTTATTACGAAAATCCAAGCAGGACTTTCAGTAATTGTTGTAATAGCATGTACTTCTTCACAAGCTATTTTACGTATTTCTTTTCCGATTTCAATTCTTTCAGATCTTGGTAAAGCAGCACCTTGTCTCCAAAGTACTTGCTGCTTAGCGATTGATTCACTCAAAGGAGGACCAAAAACACTAGGGTCTTGGAACCATTGTCCTGAAGCTGGACCCATTCCACTTTCCCAGTTAAATGCTAGGTCATGGTTAGGGAACAAGAACAAAGGCTCTGAAGCTCCACCACCACCCCAGATAGACAACATTGCTTCGTTGTTCTTAAGTCGAGTTTCTCTCAAACTTCTCTCTGTAGGAGTGATTTTCAAGTTGATGCCAAGATTATCTTTCCAATCTTTTTTAATTAATTCAGCAGCACCCACAGCGTCTGTGAAAGCACCTGTTACAGCGATAACGTCAAGAACAAGAGGTTTACCACTTGGAGTTGTTCGGAATCCATCAGATCCCTTTTCTAAACCAAGTCCATCTAATAGCTCGTTACCTTTAGCCACGTCAAGAGTTGACCACATTTGATCGTACTCTGGACCAGGAGCATAAGGTTCATCAGGTACTGCACAAGCAGAAGCTGGACGTCCCATTCCTAAGAATACAACCTCTTGTATCTGCACTCGATCAAATCCTACAGACAAAGCTCTTCTGAAATCAGCTTCTCTCAAAAGATCACCAATTTCTTTATCACCTTCTCCGTGAGCACCGTAATCTTGGTTTGGATATACAGTTATTGCAGAACTACCAGCAGCGCTAGTAAGTTGTACTCGATAACCACCTTTTCCTTCATTTTCTCTAAGAAGAGGTAGTTTATCAGGTTTTACGTGTCGACCTTGAATATCAAATTCACCAGCAACAACTCGAAGTCCAAGAACTTCTACGTCTTCTGCAAGACTTAGTACGATCTTGTCTAGGTATGGTAGCTGGTTACCTGCAGTGTCAACTGCCCAGTAATAAGGGTTTCTTTCCCAAACAGATTCTTCTTCATTGAATCCTTTTATAGGCATCCAAGCCGTAGTTACAGGAGAATCTACATTCTTAACTGGGTTGTTTTTCGCACAGAAATGCGTACCCCAGTTATCATAACCTGCGTCTTTTGCAAGTTTGTTAGCTTGCTCTTCTCCAACAAATGCTGCGTGGAATTGGCTCATGTAGTGCTTAGGTGAAAAACCTCCACCACAAACAGGGAATTGGGTCAAATGACCGGCAACCGATAATCCTGAAACTAATTCAAGATAAACACCATATGGCTCACTGAAAGTAACTGTGTATGTGTAATCATCAACAGCTTCCCACACACCCATTTCACCATTTGCGGTTTTAGAATATGCTGGTTTTGCTGGAAGAACATTATCGTCTTTTAGAATGTGTTCATACCAGAAGAGTACGTCAGCCGAGGTGAAAGGTTCACCATCAGACCATTTCATTCCTTCACGAAGATGGAATGTGAATTTAGTAGCATCAGCATTAGATTCAAAATCCTCAGCAATATGCGGTCTTAATTCAGTCATCAACGAATTCCAGAAAATCATATGATTCTTTGAAATACGCTCGATGTTCTGTTCATCCGCGGGACCGGTAAATGCACGCTTCCACGTACCACCGTATTTTCCCACTCCATCCATATCAGACGAGTCCAGAACCATCGGGTTCTTAGGCAATCTGTCTGCAACGGCTGGAAGGTCTCCAGATTTTACTTTTGCAGCAAGATCGGGGGATTCTTTATATGAAGTTGGGTGTTTGCTCTTATCTAGCACTTGGCGAGTATACGCTGCTGCACCAGTCTGAGCCTGACCAGATTTTTTCTCACCACCTTCTTCAGGTGTATATTTTGTTGTTACCTCTTTAATAACAATCTTTTCTACTTCGACAGGTACCTCTTTGGTAACAATCTTTTCTACTTCGACAGGTACCTCTTTGGTAACAATCTTTTCTACTTCGACAGGTACCTCTTTGGTAATAATCTTTTCTACTTCGATTGTCTCTGTTCCTCCGCAGGCTACAGCGAACAATCCAATTGAAAACGTTGCCATCAGTAAGAGGCCTACGAGATTGTAGGACTTAAGAATTCTCAACGATACAATCCTTACTAGTTGTTTTAAATAAACAGAGAATCGGTCGCCAACCATCTAGAATTCTCATATCCAAAAGAGGAATCAAAGCAATCACGAGATTATCAACAAACGAAATCTACCGTACCACTCTAATATGAGATCACTGAATAGTCAACATATAATCTAAAAACTTTGGCAACTATAATATTTCACCGTGTAAATTTAATAGTTCACCGTGTAGCTTTTAAATAGCATAGTTGAGATTCAATCTGATTTCTGAACACATAGGAGTATCCAAAGATAGAAAGGAATTCTATAAATGAAGGTAATGATTACAGGTATCACAGGCGTAATCGGAACCTCCGTTGCAGATTTAATAGAAGATGACCATGAGGTTTTTGGCGTTGATATAAGAAAATCTGAACGGGCAAACACCACCCAAATGGACCTAGCTGATTCAGTGGATGAAGTGGCTAAAATTTTTGAAGGCATGGACGTGGTTATACATTTAGCCGCTGATCCGAGACACGATCCGTGGATTGGCTGGAAGGAGCTAATGCGCCCTAACGTTATAACTACTACAAATGTTTATGATGCTGCCCATAAATCCGGAATTCGCAGGTTTATATTTGGAAGCTCCATGCGAGTTGTTGCAGGATATGAATTTGAGGAACCCTATGCTTCCATTATCAACGGTAAATACGACGGTATAGACAAAGGTTCAATCAAATTGATAAGGGGATTAGGTCAGGACAATCGGCCAAATAATGAATATGCGACGAGCAAAATTCTTGGTGAATCGCTAGGCAGATATTTTTCTGAATTCGAGGGAATGGAAGTTTTGGTTGTACGCATAGGTTCACTAAAGCATGGATCAGATAAACCTGGACACGATTCAAGATCATGGGTAGCGTATATGAGTCTGAGGGATATAGCTGGTTTTTTCCGAGCATGTATTGAAAAAAAAGAAGTCGGTTATGATATTTTGTACGCCGCTTCTGATAATGATTGGAAAATATATGATACTCCTTACGCTTACAAATATCTAAACTTCCAACCATTAGATAATGCTGAGAATTTTAGAGGATAACATAAGGTACAAAGACTTTTTTTAGAGAACCTGATTTATTAACGATCTTCAAAAATGAAATTGGTGAGCAATTAAACTTACTGAAATTTTACGGACGCAGATGGCAACATGTCTAGCCGAAATTGGGAATTAAAAAGATGTGGTACATCTACGTGAATTTTGGTTAGATGTATATTCAGTGGGGATAACCATTAAACTACTATCAATAACATAGAACACCGTGGAAAACACTCCGTAGGGTGGATGATTTTTTGCCGAAGCAACCCATATGTTGTCACCGTGTTTAAATTCAGGAAAATAAGTCCGAATTCTCTCCAATATTTCTTTGTTCATTTTTTCGAGGGGTTTCACGGAAAAAGTTGAGGTGTCTATTAAATCTTTACATTGGACTACGTAAATTTGGTTAGTTGCATTGTTTTCTAGATAATTTTTCGTGGTTGCATAATCATCCCAATTAAATGTTGGAAGATTAATAAATTCCTCAACAATGTTCACAACATCTAATTCGGTGTGTGTAAATCGTGAAGTTGCATGATCTGATTTACACGAAATTGACACTGAAAATATCAACAAAATTGAAAAATACATAAGGTGTAGTAAATGCATGTTTAAATAAACAAAATATTTTTAATAATCTTCGTTTTCCAAGGTTAGGCTATCGATTTAGTAAAATCGTAAAAGTCCCTACAAGACAAAACACTATCCCAATAATTTGATTCAACTTAAGTTTTTCTTTGTAGAAACCTAACCCTATTAATATTGCAAAAACCGGCGATGTACTAGATAAAATAACCGTAAGACTTGCACTGTTAGACTTGAGGGATAGATGCCAGCAAAGCATCGCTATAGTAGTGCAAACTGCTGCTACCAAGATAAGTTTTCGGTCAGATACCGTAATTTGTTTTACCTTGATGGGCTTTTTAATAAACAAAATGATTCCCAATAAAAAGACTGGTACCACAGTCCTTGAAAAAGTAGAAAATAAAACTCCCGATTCAATTAGACCGCGATCATTCATAAAAATACCACTACTCCAAAATACACCTGTAAAAATACTTATAACTATTCCAGCAAAATAATTAGTATTAATAGATTTGATCGACGATCTGACGAAGGACAATCCGTTGATAATAATTATTCCCACAACAACAAATAATGCCCCCACTATAATATTTTGATTTAACGAGATTTGGTTGAAAAACTGATCTAAAAGAATAGTAAGAATCATAACGACACTTGTAGAAATAGTAAAAAATATACCCAGTGAAATTTTACGAATCCCTGCAACGTAGCACAAAGTTCCCAACATGGTAACAACTGACCCACCAAATAAATATAAATACGTTTCTAATGAATATTCAAAGAAAGTTACCCAATGCATACCAATTGCAGACAGTAAAACAACCACAAAAAGTGAAATAACAGATTCAGCGAAAGGGTAAATTAACACCGTATTTATTCTTACTGACTTTAGTATGCCACCAGACACTGACCACCAAAAGGCACTCATCAAACCAAGAAAAGGAAGGATATCAGTCATTAATTAATATGAATATGGATTTGATACATTAATTTTCCATCACATTTTCCAAACCTACTCTAGTAACTCTTCCTCCAGCCTCCTGATAACCTTCCACCATATCCAATACGATATCCACATAGTCAACCCCTATCTGTTTTAGAAACGACAGATCATCTGGACGATTAATCCATTCAGCACTTATACGGGTATCAATTTTAATCAATGGGTTAAAACCTTAAAGTAAGTCGGTCGGCGACGAAAATTTATGATAATAATAATACGTCTAAATTTAAAATTACGCATATTGTAGATAAAAACACATGAAAACATTTGACAAAATAGTAATAGGTTCCGGTTCAGCGGGATCTGTAATAGCATCTCGTTTATCAGAAAACAAAGATTCAGAAATTCTTTTAGTTGAGGCAGGATCTGATTATCCTGAAATTGAATCCATGCCTGATGAAATAAAATATGGTTACGGTAAGGACCCAAGCATTTGGGCCAGAACATTCGGAGAAAATAGTAAATTCAGTTGGAATTATTCTGCAAAGGCGACAAAATACACACAAGATATGCTGGTCCCCAGGGGGCGTGTCATTGGAGGTTCAAGTTCTGTAAATGCTCAGATTTTTCTGAGAGGACTGCCTGAAGATTTCGATGGGTGGGCATCCTTGGGAAATGATAATTGGGACGCGGCAAAAACTATGCCATACTTCAAAAATATAGAAAATGACCTTGATTTTAAAGGTGATTTTCATAATTCGGAAGGTCCAATTACCGTACGCCGGTGGCAAAAACCGGAATGGGAGATGCGTCAAGAATCTTTCTATAAAGCGGCTCGCTCAATGGGACAGCCACACAGTAGCGACGCTAATGATCCTAATTCCACCGGTGTAGGACCTTTGCCCTTCAATAATACTAACGATGGGATCCGTTGGAGCACCAATTTCGGATATCTTTCTCAAGCAAGACACAGGGTAAACCTATCAATAAGGGCTAATTGTCTTGTCAGACGTATATTATTCGATGGCCGGAAAGCTATCGGAGTCGAGTTGGAATCACCCGCTCCAAAAAGTTACGACGATAGTAACGAACAAAATTACCTAGCAAGGGTTGTCCCTGAAATTTATCGCATATACGGGGACGAAATAATACTGTGCGCTGGCGCCATAGGCTCTCCTCATATATTGATGCTTTCCGGCATTGGACCAAAGGAGAAATTGGAACCCCACAATATTCCAGTAATTAATGACTTGCCAGGAGTTGGTGAAAACCTCAGAGATCATCCCCAAATTCAGGTCTTCTGGAAAACCAGGGACGAATTAGTACAAGACAGGTTAAGCCCTAGGATTCAAGTGGGTATCAGATACACTGCGACTGGTTCTGACCTTAGAAATGATATGTTTATACATCCCATGGGTCATACCCCAAAAAGCGGGGTATATCTTGATACAAACTCGGAGTTGACCGGATTCGGTATGGTAGCCTGTATATATCTGGCCAAAGGATCCGGTTCCATTGGTATTAATTCTTCAAATCCTCATGACCAGCCGGATTTAAACTACAATTTTCTTTCTGAGGAATTTGATCGAATTCGTTTGAGAGAAGCTACACGTATGTGTATCGATTTAGGCAGTAGCGAATTCTTCAATGACGTCCTTGAAGAGGTAATTAACCCAGGAGTCGAAACCCTAAATAACAATGACCTTCTTGATGAGTGGCTAATGAAATCAGCAAGAACTAGCCATCATGTTTCTGGAACCTGTAAGATGGGACCGATTGAAGATAAAAGTTCGGTCGTGGATCAGGAAGGCAAGATTCATGATTTAACTAATATTCGAATTGCTGATGCGTCTATTATGCCGGATTGCGTAAGAGCAAATACAAATGCTACCGCTATTGTCATTGGTGAACGTATAGCAGATTCAATAATGCAGCCATAAGAGATTTTACGTGACGAATTCAAACAAAGCTAAAGTAGGACTGATCGGAGCTGGGTGGTGGGCTACCACAAATCATCTGCCAGTTTTGGAAAAACGTGACGATATTGAATTAATTTCAGTTTGCCGGAAAGGAAAAACTGAATTGGCACAAGTTGCCGAAAGATTCGGATTTCAACACGCTACTGAAGATTACAGGGAACTGCTTGATCGTAATGATCTTGATGGGGTGATTGTTGCTTCGCCTCACACCCTTCATTATGAACATGCTTTAGCGGCAATTCAAAACGGTCTTCACGTTATGTGTGAAAAACCGTTGGCTACAAGATCCGATTTGGCCCGTCATTTAATTTCAGAAGCTTCAAAGTTTGGTGTTGAAGTATTAATACCCTACGGCTGGCACTATTGTGAATTCATTCAAAAGGCAAAACAGTTGTTGGAAACCAATGCAGTTGGTAACGTTGAATATGTGATGTGCCACATGGCTTCCCCAATAAGAAGTTTACTAGAAGGCAAACCTTTTCTTTCAACCGGGGGAGGAGCAGGAGAATTAATGTTCGAACCACATCCGGATACATGGGCACATCCTGATGTTGCTGGTGGAGGGTACGGATTGTCTCAAATGTCTCATTCAGCCGGGCTAGCTTTCTGGTTAACCGGACTGAAACCAAATGAGGTCTTCGCATACGTTTCATCTCCAACGAGTAAAGTCGAGTTGTACGATTCCATATCAACAAAATTCGAAGGTGGAGCAATTGGAATTTTTTCAGGAGCTGGTGCCCTACCAGAAAATCAAAAATTCCAGCTCGATGTTAGAATTTTTGGATCAGAAGGTGTTCTTACAGTTGATTGTGACAGGGCGCGTTTGGAACTGTTACGCCATGATGAACAAAATTATTCAGAAAAACTTGATGTGAACGCAGGGGAATACTTTGGAGGTGGACCCACTGAAAATTTTGCAGATTTGCTAACGGGAAAATCAAAAATCAATTACGCCCCTGGTTGGTGTGGTATGAGATCGATAGAATTGATCGACGCCGCGTACGAATCCGCTAAAACCAATAAACCGATAATAATTTAAATACATTTTCAATAAGAGCGGAATTCTTTTGATACGGTGTATGCAAAAATTGACAGTAAAACCCATAATATTGCTGGAATTATTATAGCTAACGACAAACCCAAAAATTCGGCAATTAATCCCCCAGTTAAATAGCCTATTCCTAACAGTTGCATACCCATTTGAGCTACCCCTACAACTCTACCCCGTACGGTTTCGTCAACAACTGTTTGTACAAGGGTAAAGATTACAGTTATTATTAACGCCCCAGCACACCCTGATAGAAACATACCGAAGTAAGCTATATAGATGGACGTACTTACACCAAATATCACAACTCCAATGCTGTAAAACAAAACTGAAACAACAAGTATTAGTGATTTTTTCTTTATATCGCCGATTAAAAAAACCACCACCGCAGCTATTACAGACCCGATTGATGAAACTCCCATCATATATGCATAACCAGCCGCTCCCATACCAAGGACGTCTCGAGTATAAGCGGGTATTACAGGTTGCAAAGCTCCCCAAAACATCACCCCTGCAACCATGACCATCACCCAATTAACTCCGGGAGTTTTGAAAGAATACCTTATACCATCACGCATATCTCTTAGTGCCGATCTAAGGGAACTAATATTAGAGTTTTGTTTACTAACAGAGGGAATGGAATAAATCGATAACCAGGAAACACAATAAACTACAGCAACCAAAATAAACATGCCACTCATTTCAAAACTCACAACAAGTAAGCCTCCGATTATTGGCAGAATGGCACTAAATACACTTGAGATTATTGTGTTGAATGAAACAGCCCTGTAGAAATTCACCCTACCAACTAAGTCAAACATAAGTGCTTCAAAAGAGGAATTGCCATATCCCAGTGCAAAACCCAGCAGGATGCAGGCAATTACTAAGTGCCATAATTGAATATAATCTGTGAACACAAAAGCAGCCGTCACAACGGCTACTAAAGCGACACTGAATCTACTAATGAGTGAGGTTTGTTTTCTATTAATTCGATCAGCAATCATACCGCCAGGGACTGAGCAAATTAAAATTGTAAAGTGTGTCAGTGAATTGATTACGCCAACCATAAAAGAAGAATTAGTGAGTTCTAGAATCAACCAGGACTGAGCAATATTTCTGACTTGGAATCCAGCAAACGTAGCTCCATTTGCGAGGACGTAGGCTAAAAATCCATCTGTCTGTAAAAGTTTAAGCAAAACCGTGTTTGATAGAGTGTTATTTTAAAAATCGATTCCTAAAATAAATTCCAAATATTTAAGAGTAAAGGTAACGGAAGAAAAAATATCGTCATACTAATAGGAAGTATTTCAAGTGTTTCTCATTAAATGGCACATGTAAACAAAGCCGTTCAATAATAGTTTGAAAATATCCAAATAAAATACAAAGTGAGGAAAAATGAAAAAGAGTAAAGGTGTGTCCATTCTGGGTACTGGTCGTCTTGGTGGTAACTACATAGATATCGTGAAGAATACCCCTGGCGCCCATTTGGTTAGTATCGCCGAACCTAACCAAGATATCGTTCAAGAATTAAAAAAGGAAAATCCTGACATTGAATTCGTCAATGACTACCGAGAAGCCATAAGAAACAGTGAAATTGAAATGGTTATTGGTACCCTACCCCACTGGCTGCATATGGAAGCAGGTATAGCCGCCGTCCGTGAAGGGAAACATGTTTACATGGAAAAACCTTTGGCAGTCAACTATAAACAAGGAAAATCTATGTTAGAGGCCGCTAAACGCAACAATGTGAAATTAATGACAGCCCATACCCAGAGATATTTTTCCGTAGTTCGCTTTATAAAAGAACTTGTAAATTCTAATCGATTAGGTTCTATTCTAATGGTACATGACATATGGCATAAACCTTATCACCCATATAATCGTCCCAATTGGATGTTGGACCGTTCAAAAGGGGGTGGGATGGGACAAATGGACGGCTCTCATCAAATAGATAGGCTGTTGTGGATTTTAGGAAACAAGATATCATCCGTAAGTGCCCAAATAGGGCAATACACGTATCCAAAAGAAACAAATCCAAAAATATCTTGCGATGACACGGGAATGTATTTTTTTAGGTGGGAAAACGGGGTTGTAGCAACTGTTACAAGAATGGCTTGGTCAAAAGGCGCTACCGAATATGGAGCCGATTTCTTTTTTACCGGAGGAATGGCCAAATTTCGTATAGCATACGGAGAAGGACCTGCGCAGGAAACCGCAGTATACCTGGCCGAAAAAGAAGCTGGTACTTGGGAAAAACAGGTAGTGGAAATCAATAACCCAATGCTGGATGAATTCAGGGATTTTGTTAAATCACTAGAATCAGACGACGAGGACACTCCGGTTCCACAAGAACATGGGTTGACCGTTTTAAAAATACTTGAAGCTACCGAAAAATCTTCAGAACTGGGTCAGGAGATTATATTGAAGTGACTAATCACGACCCCTGATTAGACTACGTCCTGGAGTAAGTCCTGTATTGACTCCGTTTTCTATGACTATTTCTCCGTTTACTATTACATAATCTATACCCACCGGATAGTGTTTGGGATCTTCTCTTGTCCCATCTACCCTAACTGTTTCAGGATCAAAAATAACCAAATCTGCCTTGAAACCGTCCTTGATTAAACCTCTGTCCTTCAGACCAAGCCGCTGCGCAGGAAAAGATGTCATTTTACGTATTGCTTCCGGCAACTTCAAATGTTTTTCTGCTCTAACGAATTCAGATAATACCACTGGAAAGCAACCGTAGGTACGAGGGTTCGGCATTTCCCCGAACAAAATGGCATCAGAAGCAATCATTCCATATGGGTGAGATACAAACGCCGGAAGGGTTTGGGCATTGGTTCCTGTACCGACTTCACTTACTCCCAATTTTTCTTCAAACAATAGGTCAAATAATACTTCTTCAGGGTCTTCGCCACGTATTTCACTAATCTCCCTCAAGCTCTTCCCTTCGTATTTTACATTTTGGGGTTGACGAAAATTGTGTAACCATCGTTCCCTCCATGTTGCATCTATTCTCTCCCGGCTTCTTATTTCTTTTTTCATTTTTTTCCTGTTCTCAGGACTGCTTAACGCGAACATCAATTGTTCAGGACCATCTTCCTTAGCCCAGCTTGGTATGTGTATAGTTGCCGATGTTCCGGAATAAGGGTATGTGTAGCAATCAAATGTTACATCTATACCTTCATCTCTACCATTTTCAACCAATCCCAAATATTCGTTGTGTGATCCTTCTCCTTGAGACGGTTGTCTGTAATGGGTAAGATGGATTGGAATTCCAGATCTCCTGCCTATCTCTACGGCTTCATTCCATGGCTCATAAGTCCCTTTAGATTTCAACGACGCTCTCGTATGAGTATGATAAAACCCCCCCATACTTTGAACCGTTTTTGATAATTCTATGAGCTCGTCGGTGCTGGCAAACGAACCCGGAGGATAATCAAGTCCTGTGGAGATTCCCCATGCTCCCTCTTCCATACTTTCTCGAATTACCGATTTCATATCGTTTATTTGAGAATTCGAAGCTGGAGCATCATTCCAACCCACGCTCCAGATTCTCACAGGAGAATTTCCTAAAATATAAGCTATATTCACTGCTACATTACCGTCATATTTTGCAAGCTGCTCCCTAGTAGTTAGCCAATCAGCAGATGGAGGGTACCCATTCAGACCGGCATCTAACCATATGTATTTCTCAAGCTCCTGCCTTGTTTTAAAAGGGGAGTGTGAAATACCATCTATGCCTATTAGTTCTGTTGTAACACCTTGACGTATTTTTGGATCGTGATGAGGTTCTCCCAGAATGGTTAATCCAGCGTGCGAATGAAGATCAACAAAACCTGGACATACAACCCTGTTGTTTGCATCGACAATTTTTACCGCTTCAATACTATTAGGAATTTCTGCTCGAATGATTTTCAGTGTGTTGTTTTTTATTTCTAAACCCCCTTTGAACCAAGGAGATCCCGAACCATCCATTATTCTTGCATTTTTTATAAGTAGGTCAATCATTTCAATTTCCTAAATAATTAAGTAAAAGCAAAATAAGTATCATTGATTTGATATATATTGGGTAAAAATTTATACTCATAGCAACATTTGTATTAATACATGAAAATAATATTTAATACAGACACTATACAACTGATTTGATAGGAGTAAGTATATGTCAAAAACCTACACTGGAGTCCTACTAATTGTAGGTCCTATTCTCACGATATTAGGATATCTATTATTACCCCAAAACGCGTTTGGGAACGACCCAACTTCCCCTGCGGACGTTGTTTCTGCAATAGCGGGAGGAAATTCCACTCTAATAGACATCTGTTTATTGATGGTAGCGGGTGGAATGGCAGCCCTTGTTGGGGGAATATACCTAGCTAACAGACAGCACGCCGCCAGCGATAAAGAGGAGGATCCTCGGACTACCTGGGGAGGGCTAATAACCATTATTAGTTTCGCTGGTTTTATATCCACCGTAGGGATAATAGCTGCAATTTCTGGAATTGTGGAATCAGCTATGTTACAAGATCCTACTGGTGCTGCAGCTGGTGCTGCAGCTGGACCCATAATAGCGCTAGGTTCAGGAATACAAGGCTACGCTGATATATTCTTCGGTATAGGAATTGCTGTTATGGCAACTGCCTGGGCTCAAGGGACTGTTCATGACAGGAACACAAGTTACGTCCTCGCAGTAGTGGGTGTACTTACTGTACTTGCTAGAATAATTTTAGGTTTGACTGATGCTGCTGGTGATACCACAGCAATGGTTGGATCTATACTTTACGTGATTACCACTATATCGTTCGTATCCATAGGTGTACAAACGCTACAAGCAAAATCATAAGTAATAGTCTTACGCAAATAAAAGGGGTCGTTTTTTTGCGATCCCTTTTATATTTAAAGTAGATAAAATAAAGTAGATAAAACCAATACTTCCGTAAAATTTTAAAAACATGATTTTTGTGCGCCATATTAAAAGTTTTCTTTTTGTTAACCCGTGGGCAATAGTAGTCGGAGCGGGTATAGTTCTTTTCGCTACTGCCGGAAGTAGATTTTCATTCGGCGTATTTTTGGACCCTATAACAAATGAATTCGCCTGGTCCAGGGCTTCAATTGCAGGAGCCCTGGCAATAGCAGGTCTTGTAACTGGGGTTTTTAGGCCAATAGCAGGAATATTAGCAGATAAATATCAACCTAAAAATATTGCTATTTTAGGTTTGTTCCTTGGTGGAATTGCATTATTAGGGTTGTCTAAGGTTCAATTACTCTGGCAATTTTATACGCTGTTTATCATCATGGGATTAGGGTTTACATTTGCATCTCCCGCCACTTTAACAAAATTAATCAGCGAACGATTTAAAAATAAACGAAGTTTGGCTCTTTCCCTCGCTGGAAGTGGTTCCGCTATAGGAGAAACGGCCCTGGTTCCTCTTTCAGCATTTATCGTTGTTCTAGAGGGTTGGAGAATGGCTTATGCAGTTCTCGGACTAATAATCATATTTATTGTTATACCCATATCAGCTCTACTATTAATAAGAAAAACAAACCTCAAAAATTCGAACGATTCAGAATTTATTCAAGAGTATGGGAAAGAAAACCCTTCAATAGGAACAAGTTTTAAAGAAGCTTTAAGAACTCCAATTTTTTGGGCACTCACCCTTGGATTCTTCACCTGAGGTTATACCATGGGCTTCGTGAATGCTCATTATATTTCTTATATCACCGGGATGGGAGAGAGTCCGCTCGTTGCTTCCTATGCTCTAGCTACTGTGGGTTTAATGAGTATTATCGGAGCAGTGACACTCGGGTATTTAGCTGATCATTACAACGCGAGACTCACTCTCGCGGTATCTTATGGATTCAGGTCAATTGGGTATGCGCTACTTTTAATCGGTGGGTCATTTCCAATGGCAGTCATAGGTGTTATGTTTATAGGAACATCGTGGACATCGGTAATATCTCTGACGGGTTCAGTAAGTTCTCAATTCTTCGGTTTAAAAAAACTTGGAACTATATACGGAACGATGTTTGGTGTAATGCCCTTTGGCGCTTCTGCCGGCGTGTGGGTAGCTGGGAAAATCTTTGACGTAAATGGATCATACGACACCGCCCTGTGGCTAAGTCTGTTAGCGGGATTAGGAGCCAGTTTAATCATTGGAATACCTCGATTTCGACAACCAGTATCACAATTACGTCATTCTAATTAAACAATGTTTAATCTATTAAAAAGGAACACATGAAATGTCTAAACGGCTAAAAGGAAAAACGACAATAGTGACTGGTGGAAGCAGCGGAATTGGAGAATCAATCGCTTGCTTATTCGCAAAAGAAGGAGCAAACGTTGTCATACTTGCCCGGCGTGAACGCGAAGGATTAGAAGTCTCAAACAAAATTAACAAAAACGGAGGAATTTCTACCTTTATAAAATGCGACGTTTCGATTAGAGAAAATGTTGATATGGCAATAGAATCCGCAGTAAAAAAATATGGCAATTTAAATATTTTGGTTAACAATGCTGGCGGCGGGGCTCCTGAAAATTTTCCGAATGAAGATGATGAGGGGTGGCAGAGGGTATTAGCGGTAAATTTGTCAGGAACTTTTTACTGTTCCAGGGCCATATGGCCCCATCTTGTATCCGCTGAAGGCGGATCCATAATAAACGTATCTTCCGTCGCAGCTCAACGGGGATTCAGCAAAAAAATGTTTGAATTAAGTCCAAGGGCTCCTTCCGCGTCGTATTATGCCGCTAAGGCAGGAGTCGATGCATTTACAAGATACATAGCCGGAGTGGGGGGTCAATATAATATCAGGGTAAATGGAATTAGGCCAGGTCAAATAATTACGCCTCTAACGGATAGAGGAAATGGCGAACATTCCCTTAAAGGTGTGTTTGATTTCGTTCAAATCCTTGACGGTCCTGGATATCCTAAAGACGTGGCAAATGCAGCATTATTCTTAGTTTCCGAAGATGGGCGATTTATAACAGGCGAAATTCTAAACGTCGATGGGGGAATGCCAGCTAAACTTTAGGAAAAAAACTTTTAACTCCTAATATTTCGAATAAGCTTGGAGAAATAAACTCCACTTATCGACAATATTATAAAGAGAGGGACAACGTAAAGAACGAATATCCAGTTCCTTGATAACGTGCTACCGACACCTCCAACAACCAATCCTGAAAGAAAACCACCCCACACTATTTGATTCTCCATCCAGCCGTCCTTCGCTTTAACGGTGAAGCGATTGATAAAAAAAACTACAAACGCTACAAGCCACAAAAAAATTATCCAGATCATTTTATTTCGGAAACCGATTTAAATAAATAACTCTTATCTGTAGTCAAATGTGTCATTTTTAAACATACCCCTCATTAGTTCAATATATGTGGATTTATTTAGAGGAGGATCATATTCTTGGATCACTTTATGCGACAATTCCCCACCATCCATTAAAAGGTCCACAACAGTCATTGCCATAGCTTTAGCTCCTGTAATTACACCTAGTTCGTAATCCTTAACAAGATAATTATCGCCATGGCTGGTGCCAGTTGCAGCTACCACGTAAGGATGGATTATAGGCATAAGTTGAGAAAGGTCTCCCATATCCGTGGAGCTTGTACGATGTGTTAAGCGTTTAACATTGTTTTCACCCACCAATGTTTTAGCATTACCTTCATAATGTTCGAGTATAGTTTCATTGCTTTTTATTGGTAGATACCCAGGCAAAGTAGTTATTTCAACAGCCCCACCCACAGCTAAAGCTCCCGCTTTTAATGAACGATCAACTTTATCACTAGCTGACAAAAACGCTTCTATAGACGCGCCTCTAACATATGTTTCCATTGTTACCTCAGATGGCACAGAACTAACCGCCAAACCTCCATTAGTAATTATTGGGTGGATACGTATTGTGTCTTTTTCCCGAAAAGTTTCACGTTGAGCGTGTATAGCTGATAAAGCAATATTGGCGGCATTTAGAGCGTTTATACCGTCATGTGGAGCCCCTCCCGCATGAGCGGCTTTCCCAATAAATTTTATCCTTTTGGCGACGATCCCATTATTGGTACCGCCAAACGCAATTTTACCAGGTTGGTTACTGTCAGCAGTATGCGTCATCATGGCAATATCTACGTCATCAAACGCACCTAATCTTATAAATTCTGGTTTGCCTCCCAAAAATTCTATTTTACCCTCTTTTCTCAAATTATCTCGATATTCGATTTCGATATATTCTTCTGCAGGAACCGCTATAAATACCAAGTTTCCAGACAGGTAATCCAATACACCGGAAACTTTAAAAGCAGTAGCTACAGCAATCATCATTCCGATCTGGCAATGATGCCCACACGCGTGTGCAGCACTTGTTTTTTTATCGGCATGTGGGTGTCCATATACTTTTAAGGAATCCAATTCACCTATGACGGCAATTGTAGGTCCTGAAACATCAGAATTAATGACACCTTTAACTCCAGTTATTGCTATGTTCTCAATCGTAGGAATTCCCAAAGCTTTAAACTGATCAGAAACCAATTTAGATGTTTGAAATTCTTTAAATCCTGTCTCTGGGTTGTTAAGAATGGATTTAGTTAATTCAATTAGTTGGTCAGACTTATCGTCTATTGCTTTACACAATCGATTTTTTATTTCGTCCTTATATTTCAAATTAATCTCCAGTACACAATGATTCCAAAATTCTAAATAATTACGCCGGACTGTCGTAGTTCATTAACATGAGATTTTTTATATCCCAATAACTCCAACATGATTTCATTGGTATTTTGCCCTAGTCTGGGAGCGGGACCGACATTAGCGTTCGCTCCATCAGTAATAAATGGTGATTTTACGTGGCGCATTACTCCGCGCAAAGGGTGGTTGTTCTCTATAATCATGTCCCGAGATTTTATTAGAGGATCATTCAAAGCTTCAGGTAATGAGCGTACAGGTGCACATGGAACTTTGTTAAGAAAAAGTTTCACCCAATATGCAGTAGGTTTTTGAACAATTAACGGCTCAATAATTTCATTTAACAATTGACGATTATTTTTCCTGTCATCAAATGTTTTAAACCTGGGATCATTCAACAAATGACTTAAATTCATTGTTTTTGCCATATCATGCCAAAATTTTTCCTTAGCGCAGAAAATAGTTACCCATCCATCAGAAGTTTTATAATTTTGGGCTGGCGTTATGGATTGATGTGCCGATAGATGGGTTCTATCAGGTAGCCAACCGTGATTCAAATGCCATGAAGAAAAATAGCTAAGCATGGATAGACTTGTGTCGAATAATCCTACGTCTATATCACGGCCCAATCCAGTTGAACGCACTTCCACCAAGGCTGCAGAAATAGCCAAAGATGCCGCAAACCCACCTGCAAAATCAATTATTGACACACCACTCTTCACTGGCGGAGAATTTTTGTCTCCTGTGATAGACATGTACCCCGCCAAGGCTTGAATTATAGGATCATACCCAGGTTCTGAAGACCTGTCACTGTTAACTCCAAAGCCCGAAAGGCTGCAAGTAACTACACTTGGATTAATTTGCTTTAATGTATCGTAAGTAAGACCTAATTTTTTTGGTAAATCTCCTCGTAAATTATTGAAAACTACAGACGATTTTTCGACGAGATCGTGAAATATTTTTATCCCACTATTTTGACGCAGGTTCAATCCCAAAGATTTTTTTCCTCTGTTAAACGACTGAAAATAGGTTGAATCACCATCATACGCATATGGGGGTACAGACCTAGCGACATCACCAAACGATTCGGGATCTTCTATTTTTATTACCTCCGCTCCAAGGTCAGACAATAATAAAGTAGCAAACGGACCTGCACCAAATTGTGAAATCGCCAAAACGCGTACGTTTGAAAGGGGTCCATTACGAACATCCATTACTATCGATCCGTTCCTTCTAAAAACTTTCCACGGAACTTTGGGTGCCCTTTGAAGGGAATCAATGTTTTACGCTTGAGGGTCATAACTAATTCATCACGTTGGTTAATTACTGTAATTTCCGAGTGTACAATTCCTGTATCCCCAGCCGACGTGACACGTTTATCCAAGATTCGAGATGAGGAATAAATAGTGTCCCCAACATATGTCGGCGACAAATGCTCTACTGATTCATAACCCAAATTAGCTATAGCTTTTCCGGATATGTCCGATACACTCTGGCCTACAGCTATGGCCATGATCATTATTCCATTTACCAAACATTTGCCATTATCTGATGATTCCATTGCATAATTACTATCAATGTGTATCGGATGCTGGTTCTGGGTCAATAATGAAAACCAAGTGTTATCAGCCTCGGATATAGTTCTACCTGGCCAATGCTTGTAAATATCACCTATTTTAATTTCGTCGTAAAATCTCCCGAATTTCAAAACGTCCTCCTTATAATGTCAACTAATCACTTTTAGAGATTAATTTCAAAATATTTTCTGCCCGTAAAATCACAGGAGTATCGATCATTTTGCCGTCTACTCCAATTGCCCCTATTCCGCTCTTATTGCTCCGTTTCGCAGCCGACACAATTTTATTAGCCCAGCGAATTTCTTCGTCATTTGGATAAAAAGATTCATTAATAATCTTAACTTGATCGGGATGAATAGCAAATTTTCCTCTATAGCCAAAAGCTTTAGCAAGTTTCACCTCGGATAATAGACCTTCTTTATCCTTATACGATGTATATGGGGTGTCAATAGCGTGGATTTCAGCAACTTTAGCTGCTATTGCAATGGAAGATCGAGGGTGAATAAGATTCGATTCGTTTGCATTGATTTCCATATCAGTATCACGCAAAATACCCATGTCGGCACAAAAATCTTCTGCCCCAAAAGCAGCCCATTTTATCCTTTCGGATGCACTAAAAATTTTTGTCACATTTGACAATCCCTTAGCTGTTTCTATCCATATCAGAAGAGATATACCCCCAACCTCTAAACCATATTCTGTCTCGGTTTCACTAAGGTGTTTTTCTACCATATAAACATCTTCATCAGAATCGATTTTACCTATAGAAATACCTGTTATTCCTTCACCGACAACTGATTTTAAATCATCGTGGAAAAAAACGGTCTTTAGTGAATTAACTCGCGGAACAACTTTCTTCCCAGCTTTTACAAGATCTGGAATTGCTGATTTAGTAATAAAACGAGCAGTTTCTTTTTCTGTAACAGGGACTGAATCCTCTAAATCTGGAACGATCCATCTAGCGTTAAAGTTTGTAACTTTATTGAGCATATCCGCCCTATTTCCAGGAACAAACAACGGAGCAATTGGCAGCAATTTATTACCTATATTCAATGAATTTTTATACTAAAAAAATGTTGCTTGAATTTTATAAAAAAAGTTTTTTGAAAACATGTTTTTAGTAACATTATCGTTTCACTTTACAACTAGCATTATACAAACTATATTTTTTAGTAATTAAAATTCACCTAATAAAAAATATTTAGGTGAATTTACGTAATTTTATAGAACTAATTCTCAAGCAATGTTTGTTGGAACACAATACCCTCAAAGATCGGACGATGATTATCGGGTCTTATCTCAACTGGGCGTAACACATATAAACGGGTACCCGCCTGGAAATCCAAGTAATTGGAATTATGACGTCCTTTCACGATACCGAGAGAAAATCGAAAGCTTCGGACTGTCGTTGGATATGATTGCCCTACCAATGGGAACCACCCCAAATGATGGTCAATCCCCAAATATTATGCTAGGCATTTCTCCCGAACGTGACAAGGAGATAGAAGTGTGCATCAACATAATAAGAGCTTGCGAACAAGCTGGCATACCAGCCGTAAAATACAGATTGTTTCTGATCGGAATTTTACGTACTAAACCCCATGTCGGACGTGGGGGATCTATAAGGTCGTCATTTTACTGGAACGAAGTAGCACCCGAGGGTGGGTCCAGTGAGTGGGGGAACGTAAGTGAAGAAGAATACTGGGAAAGAATCACCTATTTTCTGGATGCCACAGTTCCTCAAGCTAACTCCGCAAAAATAAAATTAGCCTGCCATCCCCATGATCCATATACCCCTCCAGGCTACAAGGGTGTTACACGAGTATTGGGAACGGTCGACGGTATGAAACGATTTATAAAGATTAATGAAAGCTCGTACCATGGACTAAATTTTTGTCAAGGTACTGTAAGTGAAATGCTTGAAAATCCGGCAGAAGAAATATACGACATCATAGAATGGTTTGGTAAACGTAAGAAGATTTTTAATGTACATTTTAGAAATATTCAAGGTAATAAATTGGCTTTTGAAGAAACCTTTCCTGATGAAGGAGTTGTAGATATGGTTAAATGCGCAAAACTGTATAAAGACGTTGGATACACGGGCATGCTAATGCCTGACCATGCTCCAAAAATATCTGGAGAAAATCAATCAACCGTTTCGTTTGCATTTTGTTATGGGTATATACGGGGCATACTACAGAGCATAAATGAGCTGAACGATTGAAGAGATTCCGTAATATCAAAATAATATAGATAGGAAACAAAGTTTGTATAGAATAACAGTGTTGGGTGCAGGCAATACCGGCTATACGACAGCAGCCAGATTATCCCTAAACGGTCATACGGTAACTTTGGGAGAAATCCCTGCCTTTGCAGAATCCATTTCCGGTATAAGAAATGACAAAAAAATCCTTTTACAAAGTCCAACCGGCCTGGAAGAGGTATTAATTAATCGGGTCACTTCAGATATAGCGTTAGCTATAAAAAACGCCGATGTTATTTTGTTAACCCTACCTGCATACGCTCACAAATCTTTTGCAAATGAGTGTGCTCAATATTTAACCCCCGGGCAAATTGTGATTTTAATGCCAGGAACGTTAGGGTCTCTGGAATTCGTTCGGACCTTAAAAGCTGCTGGAACAACTGGGATAACGGTTGGAGAAGTGGACACATCACCCTACGTATGCCGAAAAACGGGTGTTAACAAGGCATCTATTTTTGGAACGGTCACCCATTTGGGATTAGGTGTTTTTCCCGCAAAGGACACAGATAATGTCGCGACCATCATCAATTCCATTTTCCCTGGTATATCGAAATATACTGATGTTTTAGAATGTGGGCTTTCAGCCATTAACCCTGTGATACATCCAGCTGGAGTAATAATGAATGCAGGGAGAATTGAATATTCGGACGGAGAATTTTATTTCTACAATGAAGGGGTAACCACTTCCGTATCAATAGCTATACAGGCAGTTGATAAAGAACGAATACAAATAGGAAAAGCATTAGGATACAAACTCAAACCTGTAAACCAAGCTATCCATGAGGCTGGACTTGGTCCAGAAGGAAATTTATACCACTCAATTCGCGGTAGTAAAATACTTACAAAATTGAAGGCTCCTGGTACCATGAACAATCGTTGGTTGACCGAAGATATTCCATATGGAATTGCAACATGGTCACTGTTAGGGACATCACTTGGAATTGAAACCCCTATAATGAAATCATTTATCGAAATAGGTAGTATAGTTTCAGGAGTTAATGGGTGGGAAAAAGCAAGGAATTTAAATGATTTGGGAATAAACGATTTAAATGTCGAAAATTTAAGAACTTTCCTTAAGACTGGAGAAATATGATCGACAAAGACAGGTTAATAAGGACGTTTTGCGAACTGGTGAAAATTGACAGCCCGTCAGGCGAAGAAGAGGAAATAGGTAAACATTTAACCCAAAAATTCTCTAACCTTGGCTTTAATGTAGTAAAAGACAACTACGGTAATCTTATCGCATCAGAGGAAGGATCTGATCCACTGATGCTTTCAGCTCACATGGATACCGTCGAACCAGGCAGGAACATTAAACCAAAAGTCCTTAACGATAGAATCGTGTCCGACGGATCAACTATTCTTGGAGGCGATTGCAAGGCAGGAATTGCTGCAATTATAGAAGGGGTTGAATCCATTTTGGAAGAAGGTATACCGAGAAGACCTGCGCAAATCGTTTTAACTCGCGAGGAAGAGATTGGATTGGTAGGGGCGTTAAATCTAGATTATTCTCAAATTACCGCTAAAGAAGCGGTAGTTTTTGATGGAAATGGGCCAGTGAACACGATAACAGGAGCAAGTCCGACTTATATTAGATTCGACGTAAAGGTGAAAGGCATCGGTGCCCACGCGGGTGTGGAACCAGAAAAAGGACTATCCGCTATAAAAATTGCCACTGATATGATCTCAGATTTTCCTCAAGGCCGATTAGACGAAGAAACGACTTTCAACGTAGGGTTGATCGAAGGAGGAACTGTTAGAAACGCTGTTCCTGTACAAGCTAATTTTGGTGGTGAGTTTAGAAGCCGAAGTTCCGAAACTTTGGATTTACTGCAGTTACAAATAAAAAACACGGTCCAGAAATACCAAGAAAAATATAAAAAAAGCAAAATTGATTATGAACTGGAAACAATGTTTCATATGTTTAAATTAGACGTAAACACCCATGTCGCTGTTTCCGTTTTTAATATACTAGATGACATGGAGCTAAAACCCGTTGTTAAGCCAAGTGGGGGAGGGACTGACGCAAATATCATGTTGTTCAACGGAATTGATTGCATCGTAGTAGGAATGGCTACTAACGAAATGCACACAGTGGATGAATATGTGGTAACAGAAGACCTAATTAAAACCGCTCAGTTATGTCATGGTCTTTTGAAAAAAGCCGAATAACATTATTGTATGCAACTATCAACTGTATTTTTTTTAGTTAATATTATTGGCGGAATTTTGGTGTTATCCAGTTACGCCTGGGGATTATGGTCTTTCCCGTTTCATAGGCATTTAATTTGGGGCGACATTGGGGTTTCAACCCAAAAAATTATAGTTCCATTTATGTTTTTAGCCGCCATCGGTTACATTGTTTCAGCTTATTGGTTTTGGAAAATAATTCCACCAAATGACTTTAAATTTGCAGGCAATTTTGATTATGGAACAATCATCCTATTTTTTTCTATGTTTTTGGGCCTGTCTTCCCTGTGGATGCCAATGGCTATCCAATCCGTTATTTCTAATAGCCCAATGTGGATAGCTCTTACTAAAGTGATATTATTTTGTGTGGCAATTTGTTCTTTACTTATCCTTTTCGGAATATTTAATAGTTCGACTTTAGATAATCAGGTTTTACCCGGAAAATATTTTTCTTTAATAGGATGGTTTTTCTTATGTGTTCAGACAGTGATTTTTGATGGGATATTTTGGTCACTAAAATTTAATCCTCACTAGAAGTACAAAAATCTCATTGATTATTATTATTTTTAAAGCTCTCGTCTTCAAATTACGAAAGATTCATTATGCCGTTAAAAATAAACAACATGTATCCAACCCCCAAATTTATTGGTCTGGACGACCAGTAATTTATGGTGCATTGTAAATCCATTTAGTATGTTATGAACGAAGATTTATCATTACACAAAGTTGTTTTACCAAACGATTTAGTAGGACCATCAACAGGCGTCGGGTGGGAAGTCGGTTTCTGGAATAGTCAACTCAATGATATTGTTTCTGATTCTAATGAAGATACCTTCAAAAATGTTCAATCATTATCCAGAAACATTATTAAATCATTCAGTTCTAATTTCTATACGATAAGCAGAATATTACCTAAAGATAAACGTTCAGCGGTCGAATGCATATATTCAATGGTCCGTTTTCCCGATGAGGTGGTAGACACTTTCAACTTAAGCGGGAATGAGAAACATAAATTATTGGATGAATGGGATCACCAATACGCCAAATCTCTGGACTCTAAGTCATTTCAGGACGCCTTGGATAGAAGCAAGAATCCTCTAATATCATATTTTCGAGAACTTTGTATAAACCTTTCAATACCTGTAGATTGTTACCCTAATTTCACAAAATCCATGCGTAAAGATATTGAACCTAGAATGTACAAAAACTTTGATGATCTTATACAAAATTACGTTTTTGGATCAGCTATAACCGTTGGACACCTTTTAACACATGCCTATGGCCATGCGGAATCAACAAACATGGCATCAGCGTTAAAAACCAGTAGATCGTTGGGAATTGCTTTGCAACTCACAAATTTTGCGAGAGACATTAAAGATGATTTAAATCGTCAGAGGTGTTATGTACCATTAATCCTTTTTAAATCATTTTATAACTCTGATACCAATGAGCTTAATATACCGTCTGAAATAGAAGTAAGAAAAGCCCAAGTAGCATTAGCCGTAGAAGCCGAAAAATATTACTGTGAAACGTGGGAAGGAATCAATAATTTTTCGTCGGATGCAGTACCAGCCATTAAGGCATGCACAAGCGTTTTTCAACAATTGAATAAAAAGATTATTTCAAACGAACATTCCGTTCAAAACAGGATTTCACTGTCGATATTTCACAAGATAAGGTCTGTGCCTTATAAACATTACCCTAAAATTATTTTTTTATACCTTGCAGACGCAGTTAGCGACTAAATCGACATTTCAATTGAAATTCTGTCAGGAGGTCTACCAGATCGATACAAAAGTTTTTTATTGCCGGATCGTATGCAAATCCACGTAGGTACAGAATGGATTTCATACTTTTCGACGATATCCTTGTTGTCTTTTTTAGTCACGTCAATTACCTTCAAGCCAAATGCCTGTTTATCCTGAAAATTCTTTTTAGTGGTGAGATCGTGAGCTAAACAGCCAAAACACCATGGTGAATAAAAATAAAAAACCGATATTGCCGATTTATTTTTACTGGATTCAACTGGGGATGGCGTATATTTCCTCAAAAAGTACCCACACATAAATAACGATATAATAATCACCATTCCTGATACAGCTCCGGCAAAAATCCAAACAACCAAACCGAAAACTATAGGGATTAAAATTAAAGACATATTGTTTAAATAAGAATAGACAACTTTCGGCGTTTTCCTTAATTTCGAAAGGTTCACAAAGAGTTTTTACTCATTTATGAGTCAACTTGGAAGGCCACCAATTATATTTCCCTATCATTGCAGCCATACTTGGTACAAGTAATGCCCTCACAATGAACGTGTCTATAAGAACACCCAGCATTACGGCAAAACCTAACTGAAAAATATCCCGTAACGGCAAAGTTGTCAAAACAGAGAAGGTTCCAGCTAAAATGATGCCCGCTGAAGTAACAACACCTCCGGTCCTACCTACTGCGGCAGTTATACCTTTTTGGAAGCCTGACTTCGTAACTTCTTCACGTATCCGAGACATTACGAATATATTGTAATCGGCACCCAGTGCGACTAAAAATACAAATATCCACACTCCATTTGAATATGCAACACCGTTGTGCCCTAAAATATTTTGAAAAATAAATATCGAAAATCCATAGGTTGCAGCATAAGAAATTATTATGCTGAACATTAAATATATAGGCACAACCACTGCCCTTTGTAAAACTATCAGTACCATAAATACTGCTAGTAGGATAACTGGCGCTAAAACAACCATGTCTCTGTCAATTGCAGATTTGTCGTCAGACACAATTGCTGTATCTCCACCAACCAAAACTTCAACACCATTGTAATTAGATGATTCTAAAATACCGGATATATCGTCTCTTATTTCAGATATTTTAATCAGAGTCTGTTCAGAGTAAGGATCTTCATCAAATATTACTTCAAGCCGAGTGGTAGAACCATCTTGCGAATTAAAACGTAATCCCATCATAAATTCGTCGGAATCTTCAGGAACGACATAACCATTTGGCCTACTTCTTCCGGATACTCGACTAACACCATCCATCGATTCTATAGTCGTGGCAATCTGTTCTATAACACCGAGTTGATCAACGATATTACCAGATTCCGTAGTTATAAAAACCATTGTGGGTGAAAGCTCTCCTGCCGGAAAGCCTTTTTGCATCAGTTTATATCCAATCTTCGATTCCGCATCGTCAGGATAACCATCAAGAAAGTTAAAACTTGGAACCATGTAAAAAATTGGTATAGCAGCAGAAATAAGAATTACAGTAGTGGTGACGAAAACAATCTTAGGCTTCGTAGAAACAATACGTCCAACCGAATGCCAAATACCTGTGGTCGTTGCTCGTTTGATATTAGATTCTACACTTACTGGCCAAAATGCCCATTTCCCCATCAAAACTATTGTCGTCGGCATAACGGTTAAGCCTGCCAAAAGAACCACACCTATCGCCAAGGCCAACATAGGTCCCATAGTTTTAAATGAACCCGATAAAGAAAAAATTAATAACAACATGGCGATTATAGTGGTCCCAGCAGAACCCATGATTGACGGAGCTACACGTCTCATTGTTTCAGCCATAGCTCCAAATCTGTTGGCATGGTTATTAAGTTCTTCCCTGTATCTAGAAATAATAAATAACACGTAATCAGTACCAGCTCCGAAAAGAAGAACAGACATTATAGATGTTACTTGCTGGTTTACTGGAAGCCCGAAATTATCCGCAACCAGTGCTGCAAGACCCTGCGCAATCAACAACGAAGTTCCAACCAATAAAAGAGGAACAAGTGCCAACCCAGGGGATCGATAAATAATAAATAAAATCAATAAAACAATGATTACGGTAACAGTCGTAACTTGAAAATCTATTGATTTAAAGACTCTAATAGCATCAGTAATGATTGAGGCTGGGCCTGTTACTCCCACATCAATTTCAACGAATGCACCAACGTCATGGGCTTTTTCTATTATCGTGTCTATCGTTTCTTGAAAATCATCGTTGGATGGCTCTCCATTAACATTAATTAAAACGGTCATGGTGTCCCCATCGGGAGAAATCAAAGAAGCGGCAAATTTCGGATAGCGAAAAATAGATAATACGCCGCTTATCATTTCAGGTTTTTCATCAGATTCAAGAAAATCTACAAAAGATTTTATAGCTTCTAGCTCTTTATCATCAAATCCATCGTGACTGTGAAAAACCGCTATCGCTGGAATCCCTCCTCCAACCGGATATTTTTCTCTTTCAAGGTTGATGGCACGAACGGATTCGGCCCCAACGGGCAAAAATTCTTCTTGTTGGTTAGTTGTAACTTCAGAGAGCGGAGGCGCAACAGTCGCCACGATGCCAAAAAGCACGAACCACCCTATTAAGGTAAATAGAGCATTTCTTGGACGTGATGAAAGGGTGGCAATGAAATTTTTCATTTTGATCGCTTTTGATCGCTATAACTTTTAATTATAAGTGCAAAAGTTACTTAAATAAAAACAAAAAATACTGTTTGCCAACTTTTAGATGTTCACTTGAATTTACCGCATCTTTTTCAACGGTATAGACTTACAAACTTTCACCGTTTTTACTTAATTCAAACTGATATTTGTTTACAAGTAGTTAAATATGAGTTTGAATGTTATATAAATCTATCAATGACACATACAAAATGAGGTTGGAATTTTGAAGGCTGCTGTTTACTCTGGAAAACAAAAATTTAATGTTCAGGATATCCCCATCCCAGAACCGGAACCAACCCAGGTTTTGGTAAAGATCGGTCTATCAGCAATATGTGGAACTGACGTTCACGCTTTCATGTACGATCTAGCACCTCCTGGAACAGTTTTGGGACATGAATTCACGGGAACCATCGTACAAACTGGTAACGATGTGAAACGTTGGAAGGAAGGGGACCGAGTTGTGGGTGGAGGTGGTGAGCCACCTCCAGGAGAAGAACCTCCAGTATATTCTCATCCAAGATACAATTACCGGAAAATGGGTTTTATACAAACTCAAACCCGAGCGTATGCTGAGTACATACTAATGGAGGAATGGCAACCTATCAACATACCCTCCGGGGTTTCGGATAGGGCCGCTGCAATGTGTGAACCAGCAGCTGTTGCTGTACGCGCAATAAGAAATTCAAATCTTAAGCTTGGGGATTCCGTTGGAATAATTGGTGGAGGTCCCATCGGTTTACTGGTCTTACAATCCGCGGTAGCAGCTGGAGCTTCGGAAGTTTATTTATCTGAACCATCAGACCTCCGACAAAATTTGGCAAAAAAACTTGGGGCGTCGGCCGTATACTCTCATTTAGATTGTGATATATCAACAGAAATAGTTAAGGCAACTGCTGGTATCGGACCAGATGTAGTTTTTGATTGTGCAGGATTCCCAGCAACTCTTGACCAGGCATTTGAAACTGTAAAAAGAAATGGGCAGGTTGTACTCGTTGCAGTTCCATGGGAAGATATGCCTCTACGACCGGCTGATTGGATGGCGCGCGAAATGTTTTTCAAGGCAAGTTGGGGATCTCGCCCGGAAAACTGGCACACAGCCCTTAATTTGATGAAGTCAGGGGCAATTAATGTTGACCTCATGGTAGGTGAAAACAAATACTCCAAATTGGACGACATACAAAGCGTGTTTGAGGGACTTATGAAACCCACAAATGAAGGACAAATGATTATAGAAATGTAGTTATAACTTCAAAATGGGCTATTGAAGAAAATCCAACTGGCGTCCCGACTTCGGTGGAGAAAGAGAACCCCAATAATTATAAGGGTAGCGGGACCAAATATAATTGTGCCTAACACCCATAGCTGAAACAAAAATTTAAAATTCATAGATTAGTAACTTATTATATTTTTGGTTGTCATCTAAATTCTACACCTAGGGATAAATGACTAAACATAAAAAATGATTACTTATATGTTTTTTACTATATGTTCCATAATTTATTCCACGTTTATAGTTTTATTAATGATCGTTAAATATTCAGTTAAGTATAGAAACAACATTGGGAATCCATAAATGTCCAAACAAATTACTTCAATTATTAATATATCCAAAAACCTCATGGTACCCATGCGAGACGGAATAAAATTGGCGACCGACATTTATAGACCAGCCGATATAAATGGAAATCCAATAAAAAGAAAATATCCAACTATTCTCGGAAGAACTTCATACGATAAAACGAACCCGGTTATATGGGTAAAACCAGTGGCAGAATTTTTTGTGCGTAATGGGTATGTAGTGATCTTACAAGACCTCAGAGGTAGAGGGGATTCGGAAGGTACAGGTGATTACTATCACACAGCGAATGAAAAAGAAGGAATTGACGGATACGACACGGTAGAGTGGATAGCATCTCAAAGTTGGTCCAACGGAAACGTTGGTATGGTTGGTGCTTCCCATGGTGGTATTGTCCAAAATATGGCATCAATATACCGTCCTCCAAGCTTAAAAGCCCTTTGGGTTGATGTAGCCCCTACCAATGCATTTAAATGGGAAGCCCGGCAAGGCGGGGCAATGGCTTTGCATATGTACGGAGCTCTGTATCTACATGGATATGATTCTCAAGAAATTATTGGTGACGAAGAGGCGATAAAAACAATTGAACAGGGCGCCATTAATTTAAAAGAAGAAATTTTTAAAACTCCTTTTTACGAAGGAAGTACTCCTATAAAGGAAGTGTCGAATCTGGAAAAGGTTCTAATGCATTATTATCGGGACGGTATCTATAATGACTGGTGGTCAAAAGAATCACTTGATCAGACCAACCATTTCAAAAAAATGGCTGATATACCTGCCGTCTACAGTACAGGTTGGTATGATCCATTCACTGCAGATGTTTCAGAGCAATTTGTTCAAATGCAACAAAAAAATTCGTCGATGCAGAAGCTTATCATAGGTCCATGGAACCACGTAACCATGCGGGGTAAAGGCTCTTCATTCACTGGGGAAGTAGAATTTGGTCCCGAGGCAAAATGGGGTGACGAAACTCTTAATTATCACCGGTTAAAGTGGTTCGACCGGTGGTTAAAGGGAATAGAAAATAAAATTGAACTTGAACCATCTGTTCAAATATTTCGTATGGGAGGAGGCGATGGTCGGAAAACAAACGAAATAAATATAAACCACGGTGGAATATGGAAAACGGGAAATTCATGGCCACCGTCTGATGTAAGAGAAAGAATATTGTTTCTTAACCCCGATAGCAACTTGGATTTTTATGCGGACCAAAAAGAAGAAGACTCATTTTCCTGGGTACATAACCCAAGTAAACCTGTACCAACAATATCGGCAAATGTCACCGGTTTTTATAAATGGCTCGAAATTCCAAAAAACATGGACGCATCATATGTTCCACAGCGAGCGAGAATGGTCTCTTTAATCCCAGATGGACCTCTACATCAAAGGGAAAGAGCAACAACAGTGGGAGCAAGCCAACCACTCTTATTATCATTTGAACGAAAAGACGTCTTGACGTTTCAAACAAAACCAATTAAAGAAAACGTAGAAGTAATCGGTCCGGTCAATGTCATCCTTTATGTATCTTCGTCGGCGGTTGATACAGATTTCACCGCAAAATTATTAGACATATATCCTAAGTCGGATGAATTTCCTGAAGGGTTTCATTTGCCTTTAGCAGATTCGATAATTAGAACTCGATTTAGAAACGGATTTGCCCGTGAAGAATTCATGAACCCTGGAGATGTATGTCAAGTAAAAATAGAATTACCTCCAATAGCTAATCTTTTTGTGGAGGGACACAGATTAAGACTAGAAATAGCCTCGAGCAATTTCCCTAGGTTCGACATCAATCCAAATACAGGCGAACCTCTTGGAAAACACACAAAAACTATCAAAGCTAAAAACACAGTCTATGTAGGGCAAAAATACCCTTCTTGCATCAAATTACTCACCACCTGAAAATAATGACGATTACTGGTTTAATTTGTGGTATGAATGACTAATTTGGTTGTTGTTTATTTTCACTATTCTGTAGCCTGACGGATCTTCACCAAGAGGATACCCAACTGGACCGGATGTAATCATCTCCATTTTGCCGTTTCGGGCATAATTGTTTCTGTGCCAGTGCCCTGCAAAAACCGCCTGAACATTTCCTCGCTCGAAAAGATCTATAAGATCCGATCTTGTAGGATTTGGAATAGTCCAGTATCCTGCCTTACCGGGTGGACTTGGGGCCCACTCTGGCTCCATAGACCCTTCATTAGCATTATCTAGGAAGAGTGGGTGGTGGGTGAAAACGACAGTGGGAATATTTTTGTCTTTAGCTTCATTCATTTCTACTTCTATAAATTTCATTTGGTCTAAACATTCTTCAATCACCAATTCAGGATGGGCTAAAACCACACTATTTATTACCAAAAACTTGTATCCGTTATGTGTGAATGAAAAATAATCCTCGCCAAATTCTTTTCTATATTCGATAAGACTCTCAATCGTTGGAACTTCTGTATCTGCTCCTACATCATGATTACCTGGAACCCAAAAAACTGGTATGTTTGCTTTCAATTGTTTTGCTATGGTCTTTACCGCATGTATCTGTTCCCGGTTCCCTGGAGTGTTTACCATATCACCACAAATCACGACGAAAGACACTTCCAGTTCATTAGCGATCGATATCGCTTTGGAAAATAACCTAGTTTCATTCTCCAAATGATAATACTTGGATTCCTTATCGACTTTCAGATTACTTCTTTTGTATGTCATTATTTGGTGGTCTGACATACCACTTAAATGGGCAAATTGCCCAAATTGAGGATCTGCTAATTGAATAAATCGAAAATTAGTTTCCATAAATAATCACATATCTAATATAAAAATTATCGTGAAAAAAATTCTACTACAGGATTAAAATCAGCATCTAAGTCCAATGGGTACATTGGTCTCTGGCAATTAACATGACCCAAAGTAGGTAGGTTAGCACTCGTGGATCCAGGAGCATCAACGTTAAAATTTTCTTCTACCCAATCATCAAAAAATTCAGGTTCGCAATGAGGCGATTTCACTATCGTTGAGTGAAAATCACGGGGGTCTAACCCATTAGCGAAATAAACAGATCTGTCGACTTGTATGACTGGATTTGTCATAACGACAAGCGTAATACTTCCACTTTTCAACACCGCAGAAGGACCGGGGTCTTGTTTAAACGCCCATCTTTCTAAAATAAATGGTGAATTCGAATGCGAAATTATTTCCCAATCGAGTTCCAAAGGAGAATGTCGGGAATCCAGTAAGCCACCGACTGATATTTTTACTTGATTTCCTATTTCATTTTCATTAGCAATTTCCACAGCTTTAGGGTCGACTACAGAACCCAAAACCGAGTGCGGGTATGATTGTTTAACCATTTCGACTAAAATTGCATTACTATCACCAGGAGCGCCTGAACTAGGTGCATCAGCAGCATCCGTGAAAGCTATTGGCCCTTTCATGGTTGAACCCAAAGAAACAGACTTAGTTAGAGAAACAAAATTACCCTGCAATTTAGATCGGTTGGGCCAAAAGTCAGTTGCCATTCTAAGTGCACTTGTTGAAGCTAAATTTCTATCTCCATCAGTAAAAACATATGATTGGCTACAAAGTTCCGGAACATCGGTAAAAGGATTACTTATTAAAAAACCCGCAGATAGTACTTCTTTATCCGATGAAATATTTTTGGCATATCTTATCTGTTCTCCAAAGAGGCCAGTTTCTGTTATGAGTTCGTTACCTCTAACAATTGCTGGGATCTTAACGCGTGCCGCTACGGGAGTCACACCGTCAATAATTATCTTCTTTAGCATTTTTGCTGCACGTCGGCCAGTATCGGAAAAATCTACATGGGGATACGTATGAAGAGAGACGACCCCATTCACATTTTCTAACATTTTTGAAGTCAATATACCATGTAAATCAAGAGATATCACAATTGGGATTTTATTACCTAAAATCTTTCTTACTTCCTCTAAAAGATATCCTTCCGGATCCAATTCTTCGGTTGTACCCATGGCACCATGAAGTGAAATATACGCCCCATCTACATTGTCTGAATATTTTTTTATAGGTTCTAAAAATTCTTCAACTATTTTCAAAAAGGCAGAATGTTCTAATGGTCCTGAAGCACTACCTTCAGCGTGATAGGTGTATATACATTCCAAATTTGGTATTTTATTTAATTCTTCTATCGCACCACCGATATAGCTATTTCTTCCAGTATTAAATTTTCGCACTTCATCTGCTCTGTATATTTCAAAAAAATCATACCGACAAGGAGCGGGATTAAAGGAAGATATTTCTTGAGTACATCCCATAATTAATATTTTTTTCATTTAAGTACCTACAAATTAATAAAATCAACGATGGCAACAAATAAAAAGTGTAACCTACAAAGACAAGGTGAAAATAACAAATAACAAAAAAGTATTAACAAAATAATGAAATTTTCCATATAAAGGGATAAATTAAACAAAAAAACCTAGCAGAGGTAACACTGTCGATATGAAAAAAGTAAAAGCCGTTCAAAAATATTCTCCCCCTTGCCGCATGCCAAATGGACTTCAATGGTCTGATGATGAACTTTACGTTATGGATCAACAAACCGATAAAGTCTTCATCATAAACAGTGAGGGATACCTATCGCGGATAATTCACACACCAACAGAAAATGGGTCTGGAATTACAGTAGGAGGAGGATTCCTTTGGACCGCCTCAAACGGCGAAACAAAATTCAGAGAAAAAAGAGCGACTGACACCGATATAGGATGGATATATCAACTGGATATAATGACAGGGCAGTTCATAAACAGATGGAGAACACCTGATGGAGGAGGAATTCATGGTATCGAATGGGACGACGGAAAATTGTGGGTAACTGCATTTAATCCAAAAGCTTTGATTTTATGTGATCCGTTTGATGATATGAAAATATTGGCTCGCCACAAAGTGACTAGCGAACGGTTACATGGTCTGGCTAGAGATGGAGACGGAATTTGGTGTGCTCACACATCAGATAAAATAATCATCAAATATGATATTGAAACAGGCATAGAAAGGGAACGATTAGTTTTCGAAGAAGACGCTCCAGCACCCCACGGGTTATCCATTAAAGACGGGGTACTCTGGTATTCAGACGCAATGATGGTTGGTGGAGGACACGACGACCCTATACGACATGGTCCTGAGATAGGGATAATTGAGCGATAAATAAAATTTTTTTTATATTACGAAAGGACAACTAAAATTGAAGGCTGCAATACTCATTGAACCTCATAAACCTGTTTTGGTTGAAGAAGTAGACCTTCAAGACCCAAAAGACGGAGAAGTTTTAGTCGATCTGGTTGGAGCAGGTATTTGCCACAGTGATTACCACTACGTTGACGGGCATATAAAACCGAGGAAATTGCCACTTGTAATGGGTCATGAGGGCTCTGGTATCGTAGAAAAAATCGGTCCAGGAGTTAAATCAATTAAACCCGGTGACAAGATAATTTTTTCGATGGATGCTATGTGTGGTTTTTGCCGAAATTGTACCAACGGTATTCCAACCCTTTGTGAAACATATGGACGCACTGTCACCATGCCAGATGGTACCAACAGATTCAGTAAAAACGGTGACCCGATATACCAGTCAAATGGCGTAGGGACCTACACAGAAAAAACGGTTGTCCCAGCCGATACAGTCGTTAAAGTATCCGACGATACGCCACTTGAAAAAGCTTGTCTCATAGGATGTGCGGTAATAACTGGAGTCGGTACCGTTGTTAATCGTGCGAAAGTTGAAAAAGGGTCATCCGTCGCGGTTTTTGGGTGCGGTGGAGTAGGACTCAATGTTATTCAAGGGTCCGTGTTTGCTTCATCATCCACAATTGTTGCGATTGACAATAACGAATTTAAACTTAAAAAAGCCAAAGAAATGGGTGCCACACACACTGTAAATTCAGCAAAAGAAGATCCCGTCCAAGCAATAACCGAAATAACAAAAGGCGGTGTTGATTACGCTTTTGAAGTGGTAGGATTTCCAGATATTTTAAGTCAGGCCTTTAAATCCACCCGCCCAGGCGGAACGGCCGTTATGGTTGGAGTTCAACCCCCGGATGCAAAAATATCAATAGACTGCACAGATTTACTAATGGACCGTGGACTGATCGGTGCCTATCACGGAACGGCACGGCCAAGAGTAGATTTTCAGTGGTTATTGGACTTGTATAAAACCGGTCGTTTAAATCTTGACGGTTTAATAACTAAATACAGGCCGTTGGAAGAGGTTAATGAAGCGTTCGAAGATATGAATAAAGGACTTGTAGCTAGGTCAATCCTAACATTTAAGTGAAACGCTAACCTCTAATTAGCGGAATATCAGCTGCGTAAATATCAGGATCAAACCGTAAGTCTATTATTTCAAATGTGTCACTTTTTAGAGCCTGGTCCAAAGCGGTTTTAAATTCCGAAATGTCATGCACCAACCGTCCTCTACCCCCAAAGCTTTCGGCTATTTTCACTAGATTCGGCTGATAAAGGTCTACCCCATCCCTAGATAATCCTTTTTGCTTCTGCTTTATTCGTATCATACCTAAAGTCCCGTCATTAAACACAATGATAATAGGTTTCGTTTTCATCCGGGCTATAGTTTCTAATTCAGATATTTTCATCATAAAACCTCCATCCCCAACAAAGGCTATAGATTTCTGATCAGGTAATTCCAGTGATGCCGAAATCACTGCTGGAATAGAAAATCCCATGGTATTAGCCCCGCTAGAATCAAAATAAGTTCTGTTTCCTCTTACTTTCCAGGCATATAATCCAACCCGTCCGTAAACGCCGGCTTCAGTGCAAAGAATCGTTTCATCTGGGCACAATTCTCTACACAGACCTATTACTGCTCCGGAATTAAATGTATTTGAATTAATACGTAAATTCCCCCGAACATTAGACCAGTATTCGCTCAAGAATTTCAAAGGCCAACGATTTTTATTAATTACCCCATCAGTTATTCCTTTTATTACTTCAGATACTTGACCATAAGTCGTAAAAATAGGTGGTGTAATTTTTTCGTTTTCCTCTATATAAATTGAATCGATTTCAATAAATGGTTGGTCATGTTGCCATCCCGACAACAATTCGGATCGATCTAAACCTACGCCAATAATTAAATCTGAACGGCTAATCATCCCAGCCTCAAAAGTATTCGTCGCATAAACTCCGGACACTATACCAGCATATAGTGGATGGTCTTCAGTGATTATTCCGCGAGCTTTTGACGTAACCATAAAAGCTATACCTGCTTTTTCAATTAAATCAACCAATAAATGACCCAAACTCTCCCTTACAGCCATAGGACCAATAACCAATAGGGGACGTTCAGAAGAATTTATAGTATCGACAATTTGAGTAACAGTCGATACATCAGAACTATCCGAGTCGCTACAATCATTTAGATCATCAGAAGTCCCCAAGTAATCTGAGGTCAATAGTGCATTTGGAATGTCGATATGATATGGACCGGGTCGCTCGGTTTTTGCGGTCAAAACAGCTTCAGTCAAACAGGATTTCGTTCTCGTTTCATCTAAAACGTTTGAACCTTTGCTGACTGAGTTAAATAATGACTGGTGATCAATTTTCTGAAGAGTCATAGATGGCGAAATTTTTGGACCATAACATTCGCTAAAAACTAGCAACGGATGCCTTTCAAGGTAGGCATAACTAGCACCAGATGCTAGATTAGCAGCTCCCGGTCCCATAATTGAAATACATGCTCCCAAAGATGAAGTTAATTCTCCAGAAACCACAGCCATAATCGCGGCAGAACTTTCTTGCTGAACCAACTCAAATGTTATGTGTTCTTTAGAGCATGCATCAATTAAATCAACTGAACTTCCACCACCTGGTATCCCGAAAATACGTTTTACTCCTTGAGACTTGAGTTCCGAAGAGAAAACATTTCCTACCGTTTTAGTCATTTTCGCTCTCCTTCGATTAGGTTTCTTTTATTAATTTGATCAAATTACGGTCAGTAAGTTTCAGGATCTTCATAATGTTGCTTATACTCCGTTTTATCCCGTTCATGACCTTTGCTATCAGGATTCAGGTCTTTACCTGCCCCATCCACTGGTTCGTAACCTAATTGATCTCTTGCTTTTTCTAACGAAAATATTGACCAATAGTTGTTACTCATAGCATAAACCGTTGTATACCTAATCGAATCGGGGGCATCAACCGCCTTGGCGTGTATTTGCGAAGTATCATTATGAGATAGCCATAGGGCTAGGGCTCCACCACCAAATCCCGGATCATCTGTCGAAATAGTAAAACCTATGCGTATATTAATCACCGACAATCCATGGTGGTCACTATAGTAGCTACCTAGTGACTCTCCATAGGCTTTTGAAGCTCCGTAATACCCTGAAGGCCTAATTCTTATATTTTCATCCAATAGAGGATAAGGACGAGAAACTTTTTCAAATTCACCATTCATAATGTGGCAATATGGTTCATCTAGATAGTTACCACCAACTGCGTGCTGAGAACTCCCAAACACGACGCGTTTAACTCCTGAAATTTTTGCTGCCTCAAAGACATTATACGTACCGATAAAATTGTTTCGGAGTGCTGATTCCCAATCCGCCGTGGCACTACGATCAGCCGCAAGATGCACAATAGTATGTTGGTCTCTAAATGCTGGAAGTAATGTCTCGATTTCAGCAATATTACCCTTGAAATTATGCTCTTCATCAATGCCCTTAGTGCCATATCTTGATAATGAAGATAGTTCATATCGATTTTCAAATTCTGTTCTAATGGCTGTTCCAACTACTCCGCTTAGGCCAGTAACAAGAACCCGTTTTTTTTCCGACATAAATAACCTCCATGTTGTAATTGCATGCGTTAATTAGACAGCTATACAAGAATATCAGTAATTTATATCATGTAATTAACTATGAAAATAGGATCTCGCAAATAAAACTGTTCAATATTTGGTTACTGCCGAAGACCAAGTTATCTTCAATGTGGTTTTTAGCCGAAAGACATAAGAGCAATGGCCAAGAAAACTGCTACCGAGGACAATAACTTAACTTTCAGTTCATTTTTGGAAAATTTTTCATAAACGAATTTTGCCATAAACCTAGCCCCTAATAAACTTAACAGAAAAACAAAAATCGGCCTTACCCCAAACATAGTGGCTACAAGACTAACTGGTCCAATGGATATGGCAAATGTAGTGAGCAAATGGCATATAAATGGCGTTATACCTTCCACAGAAATCAACAACACTGCCCTTTTTGGAAACTTAAGAAAATTAAATAAATCGTGTGCCGAATCTTTTCGCCCAAACACAAAAAACATCATGGTACAAAGTCCAATTCCGCGCAATGCAACTATGTGCAGGCTAATCAAATCCGTAGTAATTGATTTGATTACCAACTGTGAAATTCCAATTAACGCAGCACTAATGAATAAAAGGAAAAAAATGGGTCTAATAGTTGTTTTATCTTCAAAGCGACGCCTTCCGATAGATACTAAAATGCCACCCGAAATCGCTATAATTACCGCTGCCCACTGAATGAAACTTAGCATTTCTCCAAAAAAAGGCCACGCAAGGAGTGCAACAAAAAGAGGACTTGTTTGCATAATAGGCATAACGCGAGTAGGGTCCTCCCGTTTTAACATCCAAAACATAATTATTAGAGCCACTCCCTGAATAATTCCAGTAAGTGTACCGCGGAAAAACACGCTCCAATCCACGAACCCAATGGGATAAACAAATAAGATTATTACCCCAATAATGCCTTGGCTTAAACCAACAAATAAATTAAAACTGGACAGATTTAATTTGTAATGCGAGAGTATGCGTTTATCAACCAGGGTGACTATGGAAAAAAGGAATGGGCTGAGTAACGCGGGTAGTATCCATTCAGTCACAAGGCACTATTACATACGTATTTAATGAAAATTTGTTGGGTGTAAAATTCACGGTAAGTCCATATTACTACCAGAAGGGTATTATTGATGGTTACACTTTAACGAATATAGCAATATTCATGCGCTCAAAATTTTTCAGCACCTACTGTTGTAAATTCCTTTGTAGATAGAGGTTAATAAATAATTGGTACCAAATTTTCATTACAAAACTATAGAAGAAATTTCTGGTTTATTATTGGCTGGAAAATTAAGCGTTGTCGATTTAGTGCAATCACAATTAGATCGTATCAATGAATTGGATATACATTTAAAGGCTTATGCCACAGTAATGCCCCACCAAGCTCTTAAGGATGCAAAAAAAGCTGACATTGAAATCTCAAATGGGAATTACCGAGGGTTTTTACATGGGATTCCCATCGCCGTTAAGGACCTTTGTTATACAGCAGGTGTTAGAACCATGGGTGGCTCTGCCGTTTTTTCTAATAACATTCCGACTTATGATTCAACTGTAGTGAGATTATTCCGCGAAGCGGGGGCAATAATAATCGGAAAATTAAACCTTACGGAAGGAGCCATGAGCTTTTACAATCCAAAATTTGACATACCTCAAAATCCGTGGAAACCAAGTCATTGGTCGGGAGCTTCCTCAAGTGGTTCTGGATGTGCAACTGCGTCTGGTATGGCTTTCGGAACAATAGGTACTGACACTGGGGGATCAATTCGTCATCCTTCGGCGGTTTGTGGGACTGTCGGACTCAAACCTACCTGGGGTAGGGTAAGCAGATTCGGTGTTATGGATTTAGCCCAATCTTTAGACCATGTTGGACCTTTAACACGGTCGTCCATAGACGCCGGAATTATATTACAGTCAATATCTGGATCAGACCCAAACGATAAAACCTCCTTACCTCATCCTGTCCCCAATATGCTTGCAACAGCTGACGCCGGGGTAAACGGTTTACGAATAGGTTACGATGAACATTACACAAACGAAGATATGGAAAAAACATTTGCTGAATCAATTTACCACGGGGTAAAAACAATGGAGAAATTAGGTGCCACCATTGTTCCAATAAAAATGCCTAAGAATTTAAGAACTTATATGGATGCATGGCAAATAATTTGTGCAACTGAAGCAGCTTCAAATCACGGTGACACCTTTCCATCAAAAGCGAATGAATATGGACCGTTTTTTAAACATTGGTTAGAAACTGGTAACAAGTACTCCGGAAAGGAATACGCCGAGGCAAACATAGAAAGGCAAAAATGTTCCGGGGAAATCAACCAATTTATGAAAAATATTGACGTGTTTGCATGCCCGTCCACGGCCAAAGCGGCCTACCCCGTAAACGATAGAGAACAATACGGACCCGTCAATACGAAAAGGGACCCATGGAATAGTCGGTTCACCGTTCCCACCAATTTTTGTGGACTACCTACAATATCATTGCCCTCGGGCTTAGATGGT
>Ga0187827_10000413_pt1 | contig 68341 bp, 59 predicted proteins | sample ETNtaG_39_FD_167969 | JGI IMG/M metagenome (GOLD analysis project Ga0187827, IMG submission 167969) | Marine microbial and viral communities from oxygen minimum zone, Eastern Pacific Ocean - ETNP2014_SV_150_PacBio MetaG (Illumina Assembly) | ecosystem: Environmental > Aquatic > Marine > Hypoxic... | reverse complement strand
AAAAAGAGAATAAGTGACTATTTAAAAAAAAAAATAGTGGTGAAAAAACGTTAGAATAATTTCCTTCAGAAACATTTTAATTAAATATACATGAGTATCAGTTGGAACATGTCATTTATCAATATAAGGTATTTTAAGAAAGAACGTGAACAAAAAAAGAATCAAAAAAGTTTCAAAAACAGCGCATTCTTACCCATATATTTTAACAACATATGGCCACGGGGATATGATAGTTTCTTGAGAAAAAAAGAAGGTTTCGAAAGGTAATACAGTAATTATCCGAATTAAGCCTATAGAAGTAGACCACGAAGAACTTGTGCTCCCCTGTTTTATCAATAGACATGCGTATGGCGTTCCAATATCAATAGGCAGCATGAGTCCCCCCCCCCAATAGAATTGAGGAAAAAAGAATGCAGACATATGTTACGTTTATTGCAACAGATGATGGCCAAATAGAAGAAAATGACCTGCTTGGACTTGTCAATATTTTAAGGACAGCAATAAGAGTGAACGCTCTAGCAACTATTATGCTTAAAATAAGACACGCGTTAACACATCTTTTCATGCGGAAATCAAAATGAGTTCACATTCAATCAATTTTTTATATAAGAATTAATAATAATGAGAATCGTGTTTATTTAAAAAAAGTCCGCAATTGTACTTATTTATTTTTCTTCAGCTGCTACAGCCTTATCTTTTTTCTCTTTTAATTTCTTAAAATAATCGTCCCACTCTTCCGGAATTCCGTCGGCCATTGTTAATCACTCCTGATTTATTTAGGTAATACAGATTGATAATTAACTCTATCGTTTAACTGTAACCTTCTGAACTTATATTTTTATCATTTATTATTTGAAAATAATCATCTGTGCATTATTTCCAATGCTTCTAGTCCGCTAATGCCTAATGATATACCTAGTTTTTCAGCCTTATTTGTTATAGCTGCAACTTTTTTTTCTAATAGTTCGTCTATAGAATTTACTCCTGAGACCTTAGCTGCAACCATGCCTAGCTTGTCTGCAGCATTCACATCTAGAAGACCACACATAATAAACCCCTTAGATCCAAAAATGGCTATTAATGATTTTCCACTTATAGAGTCTTTTTGGGATATTGCAGTAACTACATTTTCCTTTAACTTAATATCCCTGACCTCAGTCAAGATTATCAAACAACTATTATCAGACATATTTATTAACTTTAAAGCGGCCTTATCAGAATTTACAATAATATAGCTGCAGAATAAAAAAAGTTTAATGGCTTAGAATAGCTTTTGGAACTGAATCGACACGTATAGAGTTTAGAATCCCTGATCCAGCAGCGAATCCTTACCTTGTTTTAGCTTGCCTAATAGCTTGCGGGCTTCAAGGAATCGACGAAAAGATTGATCCAGGTGATCCAATGACTGATAATAAGATCGTGACAGGGAGGAAAAAGAAACTTGTACCCCGAAATCTAGCAGAAGCAATTGACGCGTTGAAGAGAGATAAAATTATTCGATCTGCAATCGGTGAACAGTTATTCAGCGAATTCATTAAGCTTAAAGAATATGAGTGGGATCTCTATTCATCTAATGTTACTCCGTGGGAACGCCGAACATATCTAGAAGCTTTCTAGATGGTTCGCCCAAATCATTTATTATACGCTCTAAGATATTTATTAATGAGTTCTATATTTTGATTCCGTCTTAATATCTTTTCTTGAGGTATTTTTCGATTCTATTCAAAGCTTCTTCAAGTGTCTCATAGGCTGCTGCGCCAAAGCAAATACGGATATGTCCTTCTCCTGACGCACCATAAAATGATCCTGATTCGGTAACTACATTAGTATCTCTAAGAATATCTTCTGCCATCTTTTCTGATGGAGTGTTATAAGCTCCAAAATCAGGAAACACGTAAATTGAGCCTTCAGGTTTACGGCATGTTATGTTAGGCATTTCGTTCAACCTTTTGTAAGCAAGATCTCTTCTACGCATATCTTCGGCAACCATCTCTTTAACACAGTCTTGAGATCCATTTGTTGCAGCAATTGCTCCTTCCTGGGCAAAGACGTTTGGGTGAGTTGTCTCATTAAGAACTATATCCATAACCCCCTTTATGAACTCCTTTTTTGCGGCTGCATATCCCAGTCTCCAACCATCCATAGCATATGCTTTTGTAAAACCGTAAACACTGATAGTTCTCTCACGCATTTCCGGTAGAGAGGCTAGGCTAATGTGCTTTCGCCCATCATATAGAATGTATTCGTATATCTCATCAGTCATCACTAGAAGATCATGTTTTATTGCAATATCTGCGATCGCAGTCACCTCATCAGTTGTAAACACTCGACCAGTCGGGTTAGTCGGATTCACAAAGACAAGCATACTCGTCTTATTTGTTATCTTTTCTTCAATGTCTTGAGAATTGATCCGGTAATCATCTTCCTTTCGAAGCGCCACTGTTACAACCTTACCACCAACAAGTTTGATTTTACTGAGATGCTGTGGATAATAAGGTTCCAACACGATTACCTCATCACCTTCATCGATTGCAGCCATGAATGTAGCAAAAGAGGCTTGAGTTAGTCCAGTGGTAATCAGTACTTCATCAGGTTGAACATCTATATTATTATAGTTCTTAAGTTTCTGGACAAGAGATTCTCTTAGTTCAAGTGATCCTTGTAGGTCCCCATAATGAACTATCCCTTTATCAAGAGCCTGCTTCGCGGCTTCTTTAATATGTAAAGGTGTATCAAATGAGGGGCTCCCTACCTCAAGATGAATTAATTCAACGCCTTTACTTTCAAGTTTAGCAGCATCCTCATACATACCGAAGCTCTTCTCTGGTTGATTCAACAACCTCTTTGCTGGCCATTTCATTAACTATTTCATTGTCTTAGAATACTTAGTTATTTTTATAGTTTTGATTATTAATTTTAAGTTATTAAGCGTGAACAGCGTATGTGGCGACGCCTTCAGCAATAATGCGGTGATTTCAAATCTTCGACATATTCACATTAATGTGAGTAAAGAAACCCTACGGTATTCTTGGGTTTATTTAACTATAACAGAACATGTTTTCGTGGAAAAGATTATGCTTTAAGTGCGGTCGCCGGGATTTGAACCCGGGTCGTCAGCTTGGAAGGCTGATGTCCTAGACCAGACTGGACGACAACCGCATTTAATCCAACGCCAATTATTCTTGATTGTAATCAGGATGGACACAAAGGTAATGTTAAGTCATTTAATATGTTTGACGTTCTGCACTAGACATATTTGGATAATAATTGATATTGATCTAGTGTTGGGAAATAGAGCTAAATTAACTTGAATATTGGAAGTTAGTTGGTGAGATGTGGTCACCAAATTTTTCTTGCGCAGCTTTCAGCCGGGTTTTTTGGGATTCAAAGACTGGAAAGATTGTGTCAGGAACGTCACTCATCTCCTTGTAGATCTGGGTTATTCGCTCAATCTTGGCTAAGTTTTCAGGTACCTTTACTTTGAATTGTTGTTCATAGTTTTCCTCTGGATAGTCATGGTTCAATACTTTTTTGAAAAGACTTTTGAGGTCTTGATAGATTGGGATCAGCCCTGTTGGAGTCTTTATTGCGCGTATGTCTTTGTGGACGCGTAGCTCCATCCATTTGAACCAAATTTTCTTATCTTTCTTATCTGTGAGAAAACCACCGTTTTCATTTCTTTGGAAATAGTTTACAGCGAATATTATTGGGGGGTTGGAAAGATTTTTTCCGAAATCAAGGTTGTTTTGGATATAACGGTCAACAGGGATAGATAGGAAGTCTAGATTTGACATTGGGTTGAATTCGCGAACGCCCTCTTTGCCTAAAGTTGCGGCCGTGGTTTCTGATTCAAGGGAAGCACCTTTAGTCACTATACCATGTTCCCAGTTAAAAGATTCTTCGACAGGGACCCAAGTGTCGGAGTCGCGGCCACCATATACAACGGCGGATAGGGTAACACCTTGAGGATCATTTAGATGTTTATCGAGGTTTCTAAAATGTTCCAGACTTGCTGTAAACCGCGCATTTTGGTGTGAACAAGATATTTCACGGCCATTCTCATCTTTTTTGCCGATCCGCCAATCTCCTGAATGATTATAGCCCTTTTCAGGAATAACGCCGTCTTTACCAGTCCAATGGACTGATCTATCCGGTTTCACTAGTATGTTTGAAAGAATAACTTCAACCGGACTGTGAAGCACTTCCCATTGAATAGGGTCGTCCCCTGAATTAATTCCATGAATTATTCCGAATACGCCTTTTTCAACGTTAACAGATCTAACGGATCCATCGTGTTTCTTCAAATATGCTATATCATCACCCAATATTAATTCATCTTCTAGCATCGCGGTGGATGTTTTTCCGCACATTGAGGGGAAAGCGCCGCTGAAGTAGGTAATCCTATTGTTTGGGCCGTGTATCCCCATCAGAAGCATGTGCTCAGTTAGCCATCCCTCTTTAGAGGCACGCGATATCGCTAACCGCATAGCTAGCTTCTTAAGACCTACTGTGTTTCCAGCGTATTGAGAGTTAACACTAAAAACTGTTTCATCTTCTAAGTCGATGTAAACTCGCCGCTTGTCGATATTATTACAAGTTTTTTGTTCATCAAGCTCGCCCTGTGAATGAATGAATTTGAATACCTGAGCTTGTGAACCTTCTCTAACTACCTCGGAATATCCTTGTCGGTATAGAATGTTTTCACTATGGGAAACATAGGCTGAGTCCGTTATTTGAATACATGGGATTGAGAAATCAGAGTTTTCGGGTCCAAGAGAATAGAATGAGATGTACATCTTGCGGTTTTGCATTATATCTTTTAAGATTTGATGTATTTCCCTTAATCTGTCTGCTCTATTTCCGGTCCGGATTTTATCCCCTAACTTAACTGAGTTAGATACGAGGATAAGTGTGTGCTCACGGTCTCGGCCCTGATCACGGTAGTTGTCAAAATGTACAGTGTGACTTTCTAATGCAAGTTTAGATTCCTCGCTGGCCATTAATGCAGATTTTCGGATATATTCCAGATCTTCAGAGTTTCCGGAGGATACAAATATTTCTTTAGGGTTACATATGTTTATGTATTTAGCTATGAAATGGTGAACAGAATAATTATCTATTTTTTCGAGTTTACCATATTCAGATTTTCCGATTCGTCTTTTTAAAAAAGCCGAGGTTTCAACTGAATTACCTGTTAAAAAAAGGTCGCCGGTGTCTGACATGATTCCTCAATGTTTAATAATTTATAAGCCCCCTTTATGTCTTTTTATCAGAAAATATGTAGAATAAGAGCTACGGAACATTTTTTGACGTATACTACATAGTAACTAACACGATATTTCTTTTTCAGAATATTTTCTTTTAATTAAAAATAAATGTGGGGGATGGTAAGCAGGAAGCTATAATCCTAAGTTAGGAAATTTAGCTTTTGGTAGTCCTAGATCTTTTTGCAGAGTCTGGATACGTGTGGCATATTCCTTCATATTCTTATTATCTTTTTGAACCTTCGCGATTTTATATGCTTTCCAAGCCTTTTTTAAAGCGCCCCAAGTCTGGCCTTTTGTGAATTTTTCAGCCACTAGAATTACACCTAAGAAACTAGTGGGAAAACGGTATTTAAGCCTAGCTCATGCATGATGATATGAGGCAATTAAATTAGTCTCTTCAAGTCAAAAAGTTCAAGGTAATAATTTTATGAACTCTATCGAAAAACGGTTAAAAAAATAAAAAAAATAGGTTAGACAGTCTTAAATAATACAAAAAGCAAGTTCTATGGGGCCTTGGGAAATATCAGTCAAAAGGTCGCAATAGACAAAAAAACTGGATCCAACGCAAATTGCTTAGTGGATAGATTTGGGAGACCCACAAAAGGGGTGCGGATTTCCGTTAACCCAAGTAAACACTGTAATTTTGAATGTTTTTTCTGTCACAAAGAGGGTATTCAAGATGACCCGTCTAAAACTATGACTTCTTTAGAAATTAAGAGGATTGTTCAGATACTTTCTAAATTTGGAGTCAACTTCGTCAAACTAACTGGAGGAGAACCCATGCTTCGAAGTGACATCCTAGATGTAGTGAGAAATCTTGGAGAACTCCAACTAAAAGAAATATCTATGACGACAAACGGCACAAAACTTTCACAATTAGCAGCTCAACTAAAAAATTATGGTCTTGACAGAGTCAACATCAGTCTTCATAGCCTAAAAGAGAGCCGCTTTCAGATCATCACAGGAACCAAAAGGCTTACTGAAACAATGCAAGCGATTAAGAGTTGCGTAGAAGCAGAATTGACACCTGTTAAACTCAATGTTGTAGTAATGAAAGGAATGAATGATGATGAGGTAGACGACATTATAGAATACGTATCATCACTTGGCGGAGGAGATAGCGCCATATTACAATTCATCGAGCTAGTTCTTGAAGGTGAAGCAAATCGAGAGTTTTACAATAAATATCATGTAAACTTAGATTCAATTGAGAAGAAAATGCGAAGTTTATCTACCAAAGAAAAAGTTAGGGAGATGCATTTTCGACATAAATACCTGCTTTCTAACGGAGTTTGGGTTGAATTAGTTAAACCAATGCATAACTCTGAATTCTGTATGGGAAATAATCGAATTAGAATTACATATGATGGCCAATTCAAACCTTGCCTCCTAAGAAATGATAATCACATCAACTTTCTAAGCCCAGCTAGAAAGGGTGCAAGCGACGAAAAATTGGCAGAACTATTCAAACTAGCAGTGCAAATTAGAGAACCGTTCTTTAAACCGTCTATACCAGCAACGCAAATAAATAAACTTGATTAAAGATGAGTTAATATTTTAATGTAGCACATTTTTCCCGATTTAGAACTTGATCGTGTTTAATCATTAGAAAGATGGGGCTGAAGATTTGGTATATAATTACGCTAAATGGCGCTAATCATCCAGAAACATAGTTTAACACGGGGTCAATATTAATTTTTCAGAAAATTGATGGAAAATTATTAGTAGCTATAAGATGGTATATGATGGGACGGAATACTTTGAAGAGTGATGACAATGAGCGACGTACAAACAATAAAAGAAATATATGTCTCTTCTGTGACTAGAAATGGATCTTCTTCAAAAAGTAAATTAGCAAAACTAGAAGAGATAAAAAATAGTTTTACGGATACACGACTTTTATGGATTGATTTAATAATTGGAGATTTGGCTTTAGGAGCTGAGGAAGCAGCTAAAACTTTAGAACTTCAACCTGATCCCTCTGAACTATTATCAGGATATATATCAAGCTTTGAAGATAGATCGGACTCCCTTGCAGTTATGATACCGATAGTTAGATGGCAAGGCTCCGAGATTAACACAACCCCTTTGCTGATTTTTCTGAAAAAAAACAAGCTTACCACAATTCGTGATGAGTTTGCAGAGACCCTTGTTAAACTTTCAAGATACAGCGAGGCTTTCCTAAGAAAACTACCGGGAGAGGAAAGTTTCTGGGTGGACAGACAAACATTATTATTAGCTAGGATTATTGATGAGATTATTGAATCAAATTTTAATGCGCTAAAAAGTATCGTTGAACAAGCAGAAATGATACAGATTGAACTTGCAATGTCTGCGGCAAAAAGAGAAAGTCTAGGCGTTGAAATATTTGAGTTAAAGAAATCAGTTTTAGCATATCTCAGCGCGATATGGGCTATTAGGGACGTTCTTCACTCCCTAAGATATGGAGACGCAGATATGATATCAGATTCCACAGATACATTAACAAAGTTTGACGTATTGCTAGGAGATTTAGATAGGCAGATGTCGATGGCAGAACATGTACTTCAAGTTCTAACTGGCGCCATCTCGGCTATTCAAACTATTTTCCAAGGAGAACTCCAAACAGCGTCTAATGCGATGACAACTCTTCTTTTATGGCTAACAATAATTGGAACAGCTATACTTGTACCTAATACACTGGCTACAATATACGGAATTCCATTTCTACCTATATCAACAGAAGAACATACCTATTCAATCCTCTTTTCGATAGTTGGATCATCAATCTTAGCAACAGGTATTGTGTTTGTATATGTTAAGAGATGGAGCAAGAATAGATTAAAGATATTTTAATGAACTAATAGATAATCAGATGCCCTTAAAGACTCGATCAAGTATATCTTCAATATAGTCATTTATTTCAATTATATTTGATGCGCCCACAGTTGGTGGCATAATAATACCGCCTTTCTCGGCGACACGCAACATATTACTTATGTGAATCATATGCCAAGGGCTTTCACGTACTAACAATATCAATTTCCTTTTTTTTTCAAGAATCATGTTAGCCACTTTAAGAATCAGGTTGTCAGTTCTACCCCAAGCTATCCCAGAAAGAGTTTTCATACTGCAGGGTACAATAATCATTAAATTTACACCTGTTAATTCTTTGGTTATTTCAGAGTTTTCACTTAGATAACTAAAAGACGCGATTTTTGCAACATCCTCGGGTTTTATTTCCATCTCAAGTGATATCGTTTTTTGACCGCCTTTGGAGATGATTAAGTGGGTTTCGATGCCTTGTTTCAACATTTTTTCAACTAGTCTAACACCGAGAATTGCACCTGACGCTCCAGAGATTCCTACTACTGTTTGCAATATATCTTGATATCAGTGAAAGAGCTTAATTAAGACACCTCTTTATAAGAAGAATAAAACGTTTCATTCAGAGGAAATAATATCTATTGAAAATACTTATCGTCTTTTTTTCTTATACTGGAAACACGAGGAAAGTTGCATTGGATATTGCAAATAATATTTCAGATGATCATGTTGTTGAGATAGAAGAAATCAGATCACATAAAGAACACAAATATATATTTTGGCTGCTTTCATCATTTATCCCAGGACGATGCTCCAAGATTCAAGATATTCATAAAGACCTTAGAACTTATGATATAGTCTGCTTTGGTTTTCCTAAATGGACATTCAGCTGCCCCCCGTTTAACCAATATCTAAAGGAAGTTGTAGGATTGAAATATCCAAGATTAGGAGTTTTTATTACATATGGCGGATTTGATGTTGAGAGATATTATAGTTCGTTATTAAGAAAGATAGAAAACAAAGGGGGTAACATAAGCTCAAAAATAATCTTAAGAAGAAGTGAAGTGAGTATAGGAAATTATCAAGAAAAGATAAAAAAGTTTTATCGAAGACTATTGGATGAGTCAGATTAATAAACTGAGTAAATATGGTAAAAAATATTGAATTAACAAGTGATAAGTAGGGTGGACAATATCCTTAAAATTTATTATTTAGTTTGGTTTTATGATTTAAGAAAATAGTACACACAATTTAGGGAGATTAAACCTGTTTAGGAACTGTCTCAGCTTCTTGATGTATGTGTCTTTGGTTGCCTCTGCCTTAAATCTCAATACGAAAGCCTCTATCGACACTCCTTGAAGGGCGGTCATAAGTGTTTAAGCATCGATTCTAACTATATATGCATGGTGTTTTAGCACATCATGAGGTGCGGGGGGTGGGATTTGAACCCACGAACCCCTTTGGGACGAGGTCCTGAGCCTCGCGCCTTTGACCTAGCTTGGCAACCCCCGCGCTTTTTACTTATTTTTTTAAATCATCTAAATAAGGTTATTAATTTTTTAATGTTTATCCTGCAAGTTCATTTGCTTTTAACAGGTTACCATAATCATCGCATCTTCCATCAATCGGTGTCTCAAGTATTATTGGTAATTTTTTTATTAGTTTCGACTGAAGAAAAGCTTTAAAACCGGTCTCGCCTATTTGTCCAAAACCGATATGTTCATGTCTATCTAGATTCGACCCAAGATCACCTTTTGCGTCATTTAAATGCACAGCTTTGAGTAAATCTAACCCTAAATGTTCGTCAAATTCACTTAGTGTTTTATCCACTGCTTGTTGAGATCTTAAATCATAGCCTGAAGCAAAAGCGTGACATGTGTCAAAGCAAACGCCTATCCTTTCTTTTAAATCAATTTTTTCTATAATATCTTTAATCTCTTTGAATGTATCTCCCATACTATTTTTCTGACCGGCTGTATTTTCAAATAATAATAGAACTTTATTATTAACTTTGTTTAAAGCTTTTTCGCAGGCTGATACTATTCTTACTATCCCTTTTTCTTTACCTGAACCTAGATGGCTTCCGAGATGTGTTACTAGATAGGGAATCCCTAGGAGCCCAGTTCTCCGCAAGTCAATTATAAGTGCCTCCACTGACTTTCGATAAACCTCTTCCCTTGATGACGCTAAATTCGGCAAATAGGGCATATGCGCTAATGTTTGCGGAAAGCTCATTCTCTTAGTTTTGTTTATAAAATTATTTATTTCGTTTTTCTCTAAATCTTTAAAGTTCCACCCTCGAGGATTGCGAGTAAATATCTGGAAGGTCCCGCACCCTATTTTTTTTGCTCTGTCAACTGCGAGGTCTATTCTTTCAGCTATTGATATATGTAGCCCAATTTTTATTTTTGATTTCACATCATAATGTGTAACGGTTTATACCAATAAACTTTGATTAAAGTTATAATCTATTGTATCTTTATCTTAATGTGTTTAACACTAATATTGGTATTTTATTGTATTTGTAAAACTAACTTACTTCCAAGAACACATATATCTTTCAGAACTAATCTTTTTATAAACCAGCGATGATTTACTTACTTCAATATAATTGATCGAAGTTACGCTTTTTCATTAAAAAAAATTAGATTACTGTTAGCCAAACATTAAAAATAAATAGCCCAAACAATTATGAAGTATGAAATATTATGAGAATCTATCTGATCGTTGGAGGAATTTTGGTAATGGCTATCGCGTTTTTTTTGAATATACCAATTATTAGCATGATACTAGTATTTTCACTTGGAATAGCCGGTTTCATAATGCTGTTGGTGGGCTTGTTCACAAGCAGATCATTTTGGCGTTTGTTTTTTTGTCTGTTAAAAACTAGGATATTAAATTTCCAAACTCAACAAGTTGTAATAGATACTACAGAAAAATCTAACCAATATTGTTCTAAATGCGGAAAAGGACTTTCTTCTGAAGACGCATTTTGCACAAAATGTGGAAATAAGATAGCCTAACAATGCGAAGTGATTTAGAACCTATTTCTAGAAAAAGGTTTATTGGTTAATTCTTACGTTTTATTTATACCAGTTATATACCAAAGTTAAGTTTGTTCATACCATTTTCATACCATCTAAATTGAGTTAAGGCTGATAAGCTATCAAGACAAAGTAAGAAAAGCTTTGACAGAAACAGATACTATTGGATAAAAGGGTCTAGCCATTCTTTAGTAATTTTCCTCTTACCAGAGCAGTAAGGACAGCCAGTACCATTTGACCTGCTTGCCACAGTAGCGGGCCAGTCATGGTTTGGGTTTCTCGGACACAACCACCAAACCTTCTTAACACTTCCGGGTGTTACATCTGTTGGCTTCAGATCACCGTTCTTCGTGGGATGCCACTGCTTAGCTAACTCGGGGTGAAGAACCTCTAAATTATAGTTAGTGGCAAGTCTTGGCAATTAGGAAACCTTTCTTATTCGGAATAATAATGGACTAAATTAATTAAGGTTATTATCGGTTGAATTCCCACACTCTAGGTCTGGCGGGAATCCCGCCTCTCACATTTTTCAGGTTTTGGCCCTGTTTATTATTCTTCGAGATATTCGTTTTACTGAATTATGTCAGTTAAATTATCAAGATTGGGAATCAGTTCCCAACCCCAAATTCCAAATCCAGCGAAATCCAATATTACAGCTATCACTAATATCAAGATGACTGCTAATATGGAAATTGCTAGCGCTTTTAGCCAGCTTGTTTCGAAGAAGCGTTTCACTAGTGCAAGCCATATTATTAGCATGCTGATGGAAGAGATGATTTCTGCTAATAACACTCCAAAGATTGTGCCAATCACTGCTCCGATGATGGCTATTAAGGCAGCGTTTTTGAACTGGGCTTTTTCTTTTCCAACAATCGATCTTCCCGACACCCACAGAAATAGCGTTACTAAAATAATACTAGCTATTAAATTGATTACAAGTGAATCTAAAGCAATGGTCAATACAATTACACTTTTTATAATAAGAACGTCATAACTATATAACTGATCTATATTCCATATTCTTTTTTTTTAAAAAAATATATACCATATATTATTGATTTAGGAGTATTCCTATTACCATCCCTATGCATCAATAACTAGGGTTATTGGTTTATTATCGCGATAGGAGTCGCGATTCTGGCATTTCATTCAAGAAAAAAATCTCAAAAGCCAATAAACTATCGAGCTTTTTAATATTGAAATTATCTTTTTTTAGTCAGCGTCATAATGACTGTTTATTCTTTCACAAGCTGAAACTCCATCAGAACTAACTTACCTTTACTTGGATTAGGCATAATTTATTTACCTATTGGTTTTAAAAACCGAGATAAATGGGATATAAAAGAGGAGCAGAGTATAACAAAGTTTTTTGATTTAAAACTTGCAAAAAGGATAGGCAAAAAAATTAAGGTTGATAGACTATCAAGACAAAGTTAGAAGAGCGTTGACAAGTGACTTTCAACAGTTTTGTTGTCAATCTAAGCATCTATCTTGATTTTTTCTTTTTTGGTTTAGTCTTACGAATATCCTTAGTTTTACCTGTCATCTTTTTTCTGCCAGCTTTAGCAGTTTTTTTTGATCTTTAACGTCTTTGACAAATCTTTTTTGTCAGAAGAATATTCATCATCAAATTTATTTCCACATTTTGAACAAAATATTGCATCGAAAGTATTACTTACTCCACAACTTGTACAATAGAACTTTGAAGCTGGTCGGATTGATATATTTCCTCTGAACCTACTAGTTAAATCCCAAACTGTCCAAACAACTATGATAATTATTGCAGAATAAAATATGGTATTATAAACTGAATCCCATATTGTGGTAGATACCTCTAGAATCAAATTTCAGTTTTTAAACGCCACATTAATTTAAAAGGTTTATGATCTGTTGGAGTCTCCTTAAACCATGGTTAATTTTATTTTTCAACGTCTCCCTTCAAGATACGATTTACTTTGTCTTGTACAATTGAATAGATTTTCTCTCCATCAACTTTGCCTCTGAGTTTTACCATTGCTTCACCCATAATTATACTCATAGATCGCTCTTTCTTTAAATTAATAATTTCACGTTTTTTTTCCACAATATCATTGATTAGTTTTGATGCGGTTTGGTCAGACATTTTATCAAGACCAAGTACCGAAGCTGCTTCTTTGGGTGTTTTAGCTTTTTTTCGTAGAATTGTTTCGAAGATTTCAGAGACCGCTTCTTTGGAGAACCGGCCTGCATCTACTAAGAAGAAAACCTCTTGGATAATATTATTAGAGAGAGGTGACAGATCTAACCTCATTCGCGACAGTTCTACAAGAGTTTCAGTTAGAGTCGCTGCGATAAAGCTTGCCTGAACTTTTGTTTCATGAACAATATCTTCAAAGAGACTCTTATAATTGGAGTCACATATTCGTGAAGATAAGTCCAGACTAATATTATATTTTTTTGCATACGATTGGATTATTTCCTCCCAAGGTTTGGGGATAAACTTTTGTAGATCATTAAGCCTTTGAAGTGTTATTGGGATAGGTGGGATATCAGTCTCAGGATACATCCGAGCAGGTCCTGGCCTGGGCCTAATATATTTAGTAGCACCCTGTTTTGTTGGGCCCCTAGTTTCTGCAGGAACTCCTTGGGTGGCGTCTTTTGCACGTTGTACAACAGCGTCAGCAGCATCTTGAACCACTTGCTTTGGACCTGCAAGTAAAATGAACCCGTCTTTTTCAGATACTTTGAGGTTTTTCTGCACCATTGATATCTCGGCCTCATTAACTCCGTAAGCAGGTAGTTCGTCGGAGTGAAAAATACCCCCAAGGCCATAGAATCGAACGAGGTCAGCGAATTCCTTCCCCAATCTAAATGAAGGCAAAGGTTCATACTTTAAGAGTCCACAGAATCCTAAGAGTCGGATTCCGTAAATAATTTCCCCAGAATTAATTGCTTTCTTGAGAACAGGACTTGAAGTATTTTTGAAAAAGGGTGTTAGATCAGTCGGAGGACCAGCAGCTGTATCTTTAGAGATCCCTCGATTAATTAGCTCTTTTTTGATATCAAGAAGAGCTTTTTGACGTTTTACCTCAAATTCTACCACTTTTTGGATAAGATCAAGGTTTTGGACGCCTTTTACTTCAACTACATTTCCACTTTTAATGGAAATGTTGACATCCTGCCTTATTGATCCAAGTCCGCGCATTACCTTACCTGTACTTCGCATCATACGTCCAAGGGCCAGAGCTACCTTTTGAGCTTGCTCAGGTGTTCCGGGAAATGGAGCAAGCGCGATTTCAACAAGAGGGACACATAATCTGTCGAGGCCATACGTTCTTATGCCGTTTGATTCATCTAGAACTCGAGCAGCATCTTCCTCTAAACAAATAAGTTGGACAGGTATTTTAAGTCCAACAGTTTCGATGCAGCCATTAAGAGCTGTGATCATAGTTCTTTGGAAACCAGATGTATTGGAGCCATCGATCACAATTTTCCTCATAACATGAAGCTCATCCACAGGAGTTGCGCCAAGAGCAAGAGCTATTAGTAGAGCTGAGTCAACTGCTTCGGGGTTAAGCATATGTGGGGGTTCATCATCAGCTTCGACTAAACAGGAAGAAGCATATCCTCCGCAATACTTCGCGGGCTTTCTTTTTTTGAATTCGAAAAGGGCGGCTGGATCAATATATCCAAGTTCGCTTTGTGAAGGACGAAGAGTTCTTTGGAAACTTTGGTTTTGGGACTCGTCCACTATGGGGTTACATGAACAAAAAAGTTTTTTTTCGGTGGATAGTTGTTGATGTATTTCTAAGCCAACAAGAACGTCAAGATCTAAGAATTCATCTTTACTCAAATATCGCACCTATTAATATGAAGTCTTGAAGTTAACTCGCCCACTAAGTTTTGGGTCAGCATGTTTCGCGCTTCCTTTACATTATTGGTATTGGCGAGAATCCACATCATCTTTGCAAGAGCAGTTTCTGGAAGTATTGAGTCTAGAGGGGTTACCCCTAATGCCAGAAGGTCTCGACCCGTTTCATAAACGGTCATATTTACGCGCCCCCAGATACATTGAGATGTCATCCCAACCAAAACATCATTGTTAATAGCTTTCTTTATTGATTGATAGCAGGAATGCCCTACATGTCCTAATCCGGTACCTTCCAACACAATACCATGAACTTTCTTTTCAAGTAAGAAATCCAATATTTCAGAATTGAAACCTGGATAAAATTTTACCAGAACTACTTTTTCATCGAACTCAGGCAGAAGTTTAAAGTCTTTCAAGTCGCCACGTTTTGTTATATTTTTAGAGATACAAGAGATTGCCCCGTTTTCAACTGAAGCGACAATTGATGTGTTAATTGATTCAAATGCTGCTCTTTGACTGGTATGGTTTTTCCGAACTGTAACTCCTCGGTGAACAGAGATTAAATTATCGTTTAAACCTGAATGCATCACCAAAAAAACTCCTGCAAAAGGAGCCTTTGACGCAATTAATGTAGCTGCTTTTAGATTTAACGCTGCGTCAGAAGATGGCCTATCAGAAGACCTTTGCGCGCCGACAAATAAAACAGGAATTGGTAGATTTCTCAAGGCAAAACTCATAGCTGCAGAAGTATAACCCATGGTATCGGTTCCATGAGTTACAAGAACGCCATTATAGCCCTCATTAACCGCGGCGCCTATCCTTTTAGCGAGGATTTTCCAATGATTTGGACTTATATTTTCACTGAATACACTAAATAGAACTTCAGCGTCTATATTGGCCACTTCAGATAATTCTGGAACAGCAGAATAAAGTTCGTTAGCAGTTAAAGCTGGATAAACACCGCCTGTTCTATAGTCAATCCGGCTAGCTATTGTACCTCCAGTACTAACTATTAAAACTCGGGGCAGATGATTATTAACTGATTGAGGTTCCTGAGACCTATAAGTTGGAGCGTTTCCGGTTGAAAGCTTCGATAATTTGGTTATCTTTTTTATGTGGATCCCCAGATTATATCCGTTTTTTAGTTTAAGAACAATATGGTTTTCATCAGCTAATTCATATCTGGGCATGAGAATGCCTTCAAACGAGTCTTCAGAAGTATCAACTTGTATTCGGTCGCCAATAGAAAGATTATCATCATTGATCAGATCAGCTGCTACGCCATGATAGCCTTTGTTCTCAGCCATACCACAAACATAGTAGGTACGCGGGACTAAGAATTAATGTTTTCCCGCGCGATGCTTGGTATTTGGTCTATTCTATGACGAAAGTAGCAGACACAGTTACAGTTATTGTTGTCTGACCAGACATTATTGGAGTTGATCCTGATGAGACATCAAAAGATTCTTTCATGACTCTTGTTGGGACGGATATGCGGCCTAATGATAAAGATTTGAGGCCTAGGATCTTAGTGTCGGCAGCTTCAGCCGCAATCGTTGCTTGTTTTTTAGCATCTTTAACTGCGTCTTTCAATGCCTCAGAGGATAGAGATTCAGCCTTTTCCTCGGATATGTTAAAGCTTATTGAAGAAATAATGTTTGCACCAGATGATATAGATTGGTCTACGACTTCACCGGCTTTTGAGATATCTTGAACATTAATAATTATCTCATTTCGTGCGGTATATCCAATTATCTTTATCCCGTTTTCTTCTCGGAGATTTTGCCTAATAGGATATAAGTTTAGACCAGTAGTCTTTATGTCCGCTTCAGATACGTCAATCGATATCAAGGCGTTAACAACCGAGCTCATTCTCATAGAGTTTTCCCGTTGAGCAAATACAGCAGAAGTGTTAGAAGTTTCAACACCCAGATGAACCAGTACTCGGTCAGGAGTAGTCTGGATCGAGCCCCGACCTGTAACATAAATTAAATTATCACCATCAGATTGAATTGTGATTCCTGCTTCGGCTAATCTAGATGAAATACGATCATCAAATCGCTCGACAATATTTATTTCGCTGATTGCTCCACCATATGTTGCAATATAGGCAACTGCCACTATAGCGGAGATAGCAATTAAGCCGGCTACGGCCATCATTATTTTAGATCCTGTTTGATTACTCATATCTATCAACAACAATAGTAGATATTAGACTAGTAAACACTTTAGATTAGAACACAGTGTTCTAAGTTCTGGAACAACAACTGCATTAGCACAATACGCTAAATGAGTCAAGATGAGATGAATGTGTCATAGATAGCTTTAGCTGCGTCCTGTATACCGGTTTTTTCTTCATCTAACAGATAATTATAGAGAGACGGCCCCAAACAAGAACCGAGCTTTATTGGAACACCTACAAATACGGGCATTGAAATTGACGGAAAATTCATTGGTGCAGATACCGATATTACTTGATCAGTGTTTTTAGTTATCGCCTTTACGATTTCTGTAAATACTGCGGCTGGTCCTATTTCTGTAGCCCCAACTCCGTCAATTATTCCACGTGAAACTTCCCTCATATATTGTTCAACCCTATTCTTGTCTAAGGATTTCCCCGTTTTTTGCGCATATTTCATTAGAGTGTCTCCTGCAATTCGAATGGTGGACCACAAAGATAGAGCCGCTTCACCATGTTCTCCCCCTGCAAAACCTTGTATTGAAGAAACAGGGACATTAAGATCATAAGCAACTTTAGATCTTAATCTTGCAGATTCCAAGCTTGTCCCTGTGCTTATTACGAATTCAGCATTAGTTATTTTTTTGCAAAGCATTGCCATAGAATCTACAGGGTTTGTAATCACAACATATTTTGCTTGAGGATTATTTGTTTTTGTAGATTCAGAAATACCCCCAACTATTTTGGTGTTTTTTACTGCAAGGTCCCTGCGACTAATCTTTTCTCCAGGAAGTCTAGATACCCCAGCTGAGATAAGTATAATATCTGCGTTCGAGATTTCTTTACTATCAGTACGATAATTGATGATAGTATCTGATCTAAGGGAAGCAGCAGCATGTCTGAGCTCTTCACCAAAAGCCTGAGCTAAGCCTGGTTTTATATCACAGACTGTTAATTCATCAGGTAATCCTGCGGACAGGATAGAGTAGACAGTTGGGCGTCCGACTCGACCTAGACCGACATGAGCTATATGCATGATTGTTACCGAAAAAGTTGGATACCCTTTTCTAGTTGTGACAAATTATTCGTCGACGACTTTATCGATAGTAGGGTACTGCCTTCTCAATAGGTTTCCCTTCCCTGGAAGACTTAACTTTCTTAATAGCTTCGTCGAAGTGTCTCATCAATACTTTTGCTGTGTCTACATGTTTGGATATATCTTCAGGTTTTGGATGTTTGAGGATGAATTCCTGCAATAATAGAGAAACAGCTGTGTTTGATACAGAAGCTAGATCCGCGCCGCTAAACCCATCAGTATTATCTGCAATCTTGGTTAAATCGATATTTTTAGCTAAAGGCTTTCCTTCACTATGTGTCTTAAGTATCTGTAGACGAGCATTGGTATCTGGAAGTTGAATATATAGAAGTTTATCAAATCTACCGGCTCTTAGAAGCGATGGGTCAATCATATCAATTCTATTTGTTGCAGCCAAAACGACAACACCTGCAAGAGATTGAATTCCATCTAGTTCGGTAAGAAGCTGACTTACAACACGCTCTGTTACCATGCTATCGCCGCCCGCGCCTCGCACTGGAGCTATTGCATCCATCTCATCGAAAAAGATGATACAAGGTGAAGCTTGTCTAGCTCTGCGGAATACTTCCCGTACACCTCGTTCTGATTCACCGACCCATTTTGATAAAAGCTCAGGTCCCCGTACACTGATGAAGTTTGCTTCACTTTCTTTGGCAACTGCTTTAGCTAAAAGAGTTTTCCCGGTTCCAGGCGGACCATGCAGAAGGATGCCTTTGGGCATCTGATAACCAATTTTTGTATATAGATCAGGGAACTTCATTGGCCACTCTACAGCTTCTCTAAGCTCTCTTTTGATACCATCTAATCCGCCTACCTCAGACCATTCAACATCAGGAGTCTCTAAATAGACTTCCCGCATAGCAGAAGGTGTAACATCTTTTAGAGCAGTCTCAAAGTCATTCATTGTGACCACTAATTTATTGAGAATATCAGGTGAAAGTTTATCTTCTTCAAGTTTTAATTCAGGAAGAATCCGGCGAAGAGTTTTCATAGCAGCTTCTTTGCAAAGATATTCAAGATCAGCACCGACAAAACCATGTGATACAGAAGATAGTTTTCCAAGATTAACTTCCGGAACAAGAGGCATATGTCTTGTGTGTATCTGAAGGATTTCAAGTCGACCTTTCTTTGATGGGACTTTGATTTCTATTTCTCTGTCAAACCTACCAGGTCTCCGAAGTGCAGGGTCAAGAGCGTTTGGTCTGTTAGTTGCGGCTATTACGATAACCTTTCCTCTAGCTTCAAGACCGTCCATTAGGGATAAAAGCTGACTTACTACTCTTCGTTCAACTTCACCGGTTACTTCCTCACGTTTTGGCGCGATTGAATCAATTTCATCTATAAAGACAATTGTAGGGGATTTTTCTCTGGCCTCCTTGAATATATCCCGTAATCTTGCTTCAGATTCACCGTAGAATTTACTCATAACTTCAGGGCCACTAATACTAATGAAGTGAGCACTACTTTCTGTTGCTACAGCTTTAGCTAAAAGAGTTTTCCCGGTTCCAGGCGGACCAAATAATAAAATTCCTTTTGGAGCCTCAACACCAAGTTTTTCAAATATTTCTGGGTGTCTAAGGGGAAGTTCAATCATTTCTCGGACTTTTTGAATTTCATCTTTTAAACCACCTATGTCTTCATAGGTTACTTGTGGAACACCTCGAAGTGTTTCACCCTTATCTGAAATAGCGAATGAAGTTCTTTGAGTGATCAATACAGCGTCCGCCATTGGGTTAACTCCTATAACTTGAAATGTGAGTCTACCACCAAAATAGGGAATCATAACGTTGTCACCTTTAGTCACTGGAACACTCTCAAGTGCATCTGCTAAATATCGCTCATCGATTGGAGGTATCGCCTCTAATGGAGCGACAATTACTTTTTCGGCTGGAGGAGCTTTTATCTTTCGAATGCTAATAGCATCACCTATGGCTACACCAGAATTGCTCCTAATGAGACCGTCAATACGAATAACGCCTCTACCTTCATCAGAAGGATATAATGGTAAACATTTAGATACTGTACGCCTCTTTCCGCGAATTTCAATTATGTCACCAGTCGAAGTATCTGTTGCATCCATGGCATCATAATCAATCCTCGAAACACCTCGTCCGACATCACGGGTGTATGCTTCTAGCACCTTAAGGTTTACAGAGCTTTGACTCATTCTACAGCACCTCTTTAATCAATTCTTATTTCGCTAAACCCTTTATTAGTCTTATCCTTTATTTGAAACGTTATTTCAAGCACGCCGTTTAAATAACTGGCGGAGCTTTTTGCCGGATCTACTTTTGCCTTAAGAGGGATTTGGGTATTATATTGTCTATCTCGATGTTGAGCAATTATGTTTAACCCTTCTTCAAAAACTTGGAGTTTAATTTCTTCTTTTTCAACACCCGGAATCTCAACAAACACCTTTAAAGTTCCACGCGCTTCGTCAAGTATTTGATCAACAATAGGCTCTCTAACACCTTCAACGGCATTGTTTATATCCCCAAATGTTGAAATTATCGGATCACCGTCAGAACTTAACTTCATTGAGAACCCATAGACAAACGGTTTATTTTCTATGCTATTCCCCATCTGAAAGGCATTTCGTAAAGATTCTTCAATGTCTTTTTCAGCATCTTGCATCATTTTGTCCAGTTCATCCATCAAATGATGAAAACGCTTCCTCGCTTCATCCAACTTAACCACAGGTTAATAACTAGAAGTTAAAGTTTATAAGCTTTTCTAATCCTATAATCAAGCTGAATTGATGGGAGATAATGATATCTTAGAAGTCTTTAGCTCACCTATACGGTGGAAGATAATACAGCTGCTTTCTTTACGAGCAAGATCCATTCCAGAACTGACCGCCGAACTTAATATCACGACTCAAGCAGTTTTGAAGCATCTTCGGACATTGGAAAAACATAAAATTATTAGAGTCAGTAATAACGTGAGATACAAATTTCTGGGAATTAAACAAATCATCACATTGAACACAGCAGTAGAAACGAAATTAGAAACAGATAGAGGAATTAAATGGTTTGAAATAAAAATTGGAGACCCAACCGGAGTTGTATGGGGTAATAATAAAAGTAAAAGAACGGATTTAAAAAATATTGAAGATATCGAAGAAGAGAAATATTCATTGAAGAGAAGGATTAGATCAATTAAGATAATAGAAAGAAAGTTAATACGAAAATTATTTGAACTCGAAGCAATAAAAAAAGACGCGATAGACAAAAACGGCTTTGATGGATTTGAAGAGTTACTTCTTAACATATTATTATCATTTTCAAAAGAGAAAGATATTGAGGACATAAGTAACTCTTTGAAGTGTGAGAAAGAAGAACTCATCAGAGTTATTGAATCTTTCGAAAAAAAAATGATTTAAGTAGATTAGACGCAGATAAATCCTTGAAAGTAAAACAATATTAGACAGATAAGAGAACAGATATATGTATTAGAGAATTAACGTTGCCTAATATTTTGGATGCGTTTTTATAGGGTTGATCTAGTTTGGTTAATAGAATAGCTGCACTTGATGTTGAAAGTTGCCATTCAAAGAAATGTGGTACAGAATGTGTGAGATTTTGCCCTGTAAATAAATCAGGTAGTGAATGCGTGGTACTAAATTCTGAGAACATATCAGTCATAAACGAGGTTTTATGCACAGGTTGTGGAATCTGTGTAAAAAAATGTCCGTTCTCTGCAATTACAATTGTCAATTTAGCTGAAGAATTAAAGACGGAGAAAATACATCAATTTAATATTAATAGTTTTAGACTTTATCGACTCCCAACAATAGGAAAATCGGGGGTAATTGGACTTGTTGGAAAAAACGGAGTCGGCAAAAGCACCACATTGAATATCTTGTCAGGAAACTTGAAGCCAAACTTGGGAAAATATAATTCAACACCAGGTTGGGATGAGATTCTTGAGAACTTTAAAGGAACAGAATATAAAGACCATTTTGAGAAGATAGCCTCCGAAGAACTTAGAGTCTCAGTCAAGCCTCAAGCAGTGTATCACATACCTAAATTATGGAAAGGAGACGGAAAGTCGCTTCTAAAAAAATTTGATGATAGGGGAGTTGCCAGTGATCTAATAGAACAGCTTAATTTGGGAGAGTGCATATCTAAACCAGTTTCGGAGATAAGTGGAGGAGAATTTCAAAGACTAGCCATTGCAGTAGCTGCGGCAAAAGATGCGGATTTGTACTTCTTTGATGAACCAGCTTCATTTAACGATGTTTTTCAGAGAATGGCTGTTGCACAAGTAATACGGGAGTTAGCCGGGAAAGGGAAAACAATCGTGCTAGCTGAACACGATTTAACATTTTTAGATTATATTAGTGACTATATTCATATCTTTTACGGAGAATCGGGAGCATACGGAGTAATTTCAGGTATCCAATCATCCCGAACAGGTATTAACGTCCTGTTAGACGGATATTTACCCGAGGAAAATGTTAGATTCAGAGAGAAACCAGTAACTTTTAAAGCTCTTGCGGCATCAGAAGAAAATCTAGATCTGAAAACAATAGCTGAATATTCAAATATACTGAAAAAATATCCGGGTTTTGAACTACACATAGATGGAGGAAAAATTAAAGAAAACGAAGTGTTAGGAGTCCTAGGAGCTAACGCTCTTGGGAAAACAACCTTTCTAAGAATTGTTGCAGGGGTTGAGAAAGCTGAAAAGGGAAAGGTGAAATCATCAGCTAGAATATCATATAAACCACAATATCTAGATATGGACGTCGATAAAAGTGTAATAGATTTACTTCAATCTGCTTCAGGAGACAAACTAGAATCAGGGTCTTATCGAGCTCAGATAATAGACCCGTTTGGCATAGAAAAACTCATGGACAAGACAACAAAAGAACTTAGCGGTGGAGAACTCCAAAAAGTTGCGATAGCCACATGCTTACTTCAGGATGCAGACATATATGCTTTAGATGAGCCCTCAGCATTTATTGATATTGAGGATAGAATAAGTCTTGCCAAAACAATTAACAGGTTTATTAAATCACATGGAAAATCAGCAATTGTTGTTGATCATGATATACAGATCATTGACATTGTTGCAGATAAACTCCTAATCTTCACAGGTACATCAGGCGTTAACGGGAGAGCAACAGCTTCGGTCAACAAAGAAAAGGGCATGAATACTTTTCTTCATGATCTAGGAATAACATATAGGAGAGACATTGAGTCTGGAAGACCTAGAGTGAATAAACCTGGAAGCAAGATGGATCGTTTCCAAAAAGAATCAGGAGCATATTATTATCGCTCATCAGGTATAGAAGAGTAGAAGATATGCCACGATTCCTTAAGGGAGCTTTATCAGGCATTCTAACTATAGACGAGCTAAAGCTGGTTTATTCAGGTTTTGACATAGTTGGAAATATTGTAGTTATTAAAATTCCAGATCAATTAGATTATAAGAAGAATCTAATTGCGGAAGCCATACTTTCTAATTTAAAGAATGTTAAGACAGTCTTAAGACAAACATCACCTGTTGGAGGAGAATATAGAATTAGAGATTTAGAAGTCATTGGAGGAGATGAAATATATGAGACAACCCACAAAGAACATGGATGTATTTTTAAGGTTGATCTTAGAAAAGCATATTTCTCGCCGAGATTATCAACAGAAAGACTTCGGATATGCAATCTTGTTCAACCCGGAGAATCTATAGTCAATATGTTTGCAGGAATCGGATGTTTCTCTATATTGATAGGTAAAAGAAATCGAAATGTAAAGATATATTCTATTGATATAAATCCAGATGCATATGAGCTCATGAAGGAAAATATCAAATTAAATAAAGTGAGCGACAGTGTAATCCCAATATTAGGAGACGCTAGCAGTATTATATCTAAAGAGTTAATCGGTGTTGCCGATAGGGTATTAATGCTACTGCCGGAGAAAGCATTAGATTATTTTGCAGATGCTGAGAGATCTATAAAATCAAAAGGAATTATCCATTACTATGACCATATATTTTCCGATAAAGAAAGCCCGGAAGATAAAGCTTTGGAGAGAGTGAAGAGGGTAGCCAATAAAGAGTTTTCACTATCATATGCTGGAGTAGTGAGAGAAGTCGGCCCTCGTTGGAGTCAAACTGTTTTGGACTTAGGATTTACGTAGCTTTTTTTTATTTTTTTGGCTTTGCCTTACTTTGCGGCTTTTTTTCACTTTTAGGCGCAGAAACTTTCTCTGATTTTTTTGCCTTACTTTCTGGCTCAGCAACATCAGTTGGTTCTAGATTTGGAGACTCAAGTGGTGGAGGTGGGGGAGTTCTTGCCATTGTCCAACCTATCCAACCTAGAATGCCTAATGCTAAAGCTACAGCTAAAAACGCGGTTATTGCGAGAACTGTTGTAGTGTAGAGTGACCCAAACCAAGGGTTCCACAACAATAAGCTGTATACAATTATTCCAAGTATAGATACAATAAATATAAGACCGCCTATTCCTTGATCTCTATCCAAACTGATCATCTATAGATAGCAAAATAGGCATATATAATTATTTCTTAAGTTGTTTATAAGATATTAAGAAAAGTTATCAGTGCGCTAAATACGATTTGTTGGGCAGTTACTGAGTTTACATCAATATGAAGATACTTTTAATATATTAGATTTGTTTGATCTGATCATCGCTATTAGTTAAATCACGGCACATTAAAAAAGCGGCTTCGCCTTCCTTATAATAGAATTCAAGTCGAGAAGTTATTTGAAAACCTAAATTTTGATACATCAGAACTGCGGCTTGATTGGATACCCGAACTTCTAAAAAGGATTCCCTGCAACTCTGTTTGGCCATACCTTTTAGAGCTTCCTCAACTAATGCATTGCCAAGTTTTTTTCTTCGATGGTCTTCGAGGATAGCTAGTGACACAATATGTCCTTTTCTGCCTACGGAAAAGCGTTTTAGATTTGAGAAACCATACTCAATTCGACACATTATGTAACCGACTAATAGTTCATTTTTCTCTGCAACTAGAAAAGTTTCGGGTGACCCATTTAGAAGATTTTCGAAGAATAAATCAGAATAGTGTTCAGGCAATGTAGTTAGATTAATATTTATGACATCCTTTAAGTCGTCTAATGTACAAGGTTTTATAGAGTATTCGCCTACTTTTTTAAGAAATAGGGGGTGCATCACTTTTTCTTACAGGGAGTTACAGATAAGCGTTGCATCTGAAATCAACCGCAAAACTTAACAAAACGATTTATTATCCAACATATTAGAAAAAATAATTGGCGCCAGAATACGACTCTGAGTATAATGAACAACAGTGGTTAAATGAGAGAGTGGATAGTAGATTTATTGTCCGAGATAGATTCTTAAGGGAAGAAGGATCTGTTGAGGTTGAAGTAGAAGAGTCAAGTAATACAAAAAAAGAGTTTGTGGGACTGTTAAATGATGTAAAAAAAAGAGGATACTTGGCGTTCCTTAGAAAAAGAAACGGCTTGTTAATATTAACAATTGTAAGATCAGTTGCTTCAGAGCCGCGTAACCCATTAATTCCCCTTATTCTGTTCATAGCAACTATTGGCACAGTAATTGCAGACGGATTTATCAGGTCAGTGAGTTTTCCAGGATATAATTTGCTCACAATAGTTGGGTTATATTCAATTGGAATAATTGGGATAATAGGAATACATGAGTTAGGGCACAAGTTAGCGGCGTCTACTCATGGGATGGTATCATCAATGCCGTATTTTATACCAGGAATACCAGGTGTATTGCCAACTCTTGGCGCCGTCATTTCTTCACGTGAACCCCCTGCAAACAGAGATTCATTGTTTGATCTAGGCATATCTGGCCCTATCTCAGGGTTGGCTATCACAATAGTTGTAGCTATCGGTGGTGCATTAACAACTGCATCAGTACCATTAGATCAATTAAATAGCCAAGTTGGTTCAGGACAAATGCAACTAGTCCCAAGTTTAGACAGGTTAACTAGTTTTTTATTAGAAAATTTTGCGTCTAACGACCCGAATAGTGGATTAATTCTGTCACCGCTTATCTTTGCTTCTTCACTGGGATTTCTGATTACATTTATTAATTTGATGCCAGCTTGGCAACTTGACGGAGGACATATTGCTCGTGCAATGTTAAGCTCAAAGCAACATCGGATTCTAACATACATTAGCGTTATAATACTGGCGTTAATCGGGTTTTGGCTCATGGCTATTCTCATTCTAATGATGTCATCAAGGAACCCAGAAATGAGGCCGCTCGACGATGTTTCCCCGCTCTCATTAAAAAGAAAAATATTCTTTGCTGCGACTTGGCTAATAGCTGCTCTAATTTACATCTTTGCAATACAAAATAACCCATTCTTTGCACTAGCTTTTTAATTAGGACTTTAGATGAGTGTTTAAACGGCGGCGTTATTTGGTTATTTTACATTATGTTTTAGATAATTTTATTAGCTATTTTATGAAAGGGAGATAGAGATGAGACAGTGAAACGCAGATATAAGGAGCTAAAATATGTCCTAGTTATTTTAATCGTGGTTTCCATTATTTTTATTGCATGGCTATACTCACCTAATAGTATTGATGAAATAGTTAGTGTTGACCAAAGTTTTATTGAGAACGGAGATTTTGAGACAGGTAGTTTAATTGGGTGGGGTCAGAGTTCGTTTGGAACTACGAACAACTTTGGAGAAGTAAATGTAGTCAAAGTAAAGCCACATTCAGGTGACTATAGTGCTCGATTTATACTTGCGGGAGATACGCAAACTGTGAAACTTGAACCGAATATACCTGAAAAAACTGTTTCCAAGATTAAGAGATTTGATTTTTGGTATAGATTAGTGGATAAGAATGGGACAAACTTGGTTATGACATTATTAATTAAAAAAGATGCGTCGGATGTAGATTATCGATCGATGACTTATATTTTATATAATAAAGGTTCGGAGTATAAATACTATAATGAGACATCGCAAATCGCCTTCCAGATACAAAACGCAGATGTAGAATGGAAAGAGTTTTCGAGAAATATTGCAGATGACTTTAAGAATTATTGGGATCAGGATAATATAGACGATTTTATTTTAAAGAAGATAAGCATAGAGATGAATTTAGAGGATGAATTTCTTAAACCAGATGATCTTTATGCTTACTTTGATGATTTCAACTTATTAGTAGTAGACTAAAATGATGTTTTTAACATATTGATTATGTTGTATTTATAGTGATAAATTTACTGACGCTTAAGTATTGTATGTTCTGCGTCTGGAACTATATGTACTTTCGTTTTAGTTCCTTGATTACTAAAGATAAACGGAAGAGCGTCTGATGCGCCCCTAAGGGATTTTAGGCCTAGACCCTTTTCCAGATAATAGTTAGGAATTGATGAGATAATTGCCATTTTTACTTTTTGCTTCGCCCATTCGAGATAAATCAAATCTTCCAAGCCAGGAAAATAATTCAAACGGGATTTCAAGTTTTTAAGGTTAATCCTGTTTGTTGCTGCAAGTGAAAGTGCTTCAGAGCCTAAACCATCTAAGCATTCAGCAAGCAATACCGCGGTTGATCCGCCTTTAAGACATGGAATAATATTCCAAAATGACTTTAATGCAGAAGACATTGTTGATGAGCCGTTTAATGATCCTGGTGCGCAGATAATTGCCTTCGGAGTGTCAGGTAACGAAATTATTGAGGCGTCAAGAAGTTTTTTTGCGGCTGTCTGATGAGCATCATTAATTTTTCCAATGTAAATATCAGCAACTTCGCCACTCGATGGGAGGACTGATATACCTTGTACGCCACCTATGACATCTGTAACATTAGAAGCGAATTTATGCGCTTCTGTTTCTTCTCCGGGATGAGGATTATCATCAGGTCGTCTATTGAAAGCTTCATTTATCAAATCAGGTAAAGCAATATTCAAGAAAGAGGAGGAACCGCCAGACCAGCCAAATAATGGATCAAATCCTACCTTAGAGATCATAAGTTTGGCATCATAAGTTTGAATTTCCCGGGGTACATTAATAGGAACATTATCAACTCGTCCCAGTTCGGTTAATGTGGGATTCAATGTCTTACAGGCGATCGTTAACTCGTCACATATCTTGTTTATCTCAGATCGTATTTTCTTTTCACTTACTATAGCTATTTGATCTGAACTAAGACCGTTGGAAAGAAAATGATTTATTACTGCTTTTAGAATGTTGGATATCGCCTTATCTATATCGTTTACGAAGATTAAAATGCTCTTAGGAACATCTAAACCACGGATTTTATCCATTAGTTCTTGCTCACTTGGAACTTGTGGGGCAATAGAATGGACAGTGGCTAAGTTCTCAGCGGGTATATCTAAAGGTGCGTCCACACTTCCGTAAGGTATCCAAATTTCAGGCAAGATCGCTATATATTAAAACTAGCAAGACTTAAACATAGTTATTTCTATCAAACAAATTAATATGACAGAATGGGGAGATAACAAAAAGGATATTATAAGAGATTTAGGGAAGATCTTATTAAAAACAGATGCTCTTCAGTTTGGTAATTTTTCTTTATCTAGTGGAAAACTTAGCCCTTACTATATAGATCTTAGAATACTCCCAAGCTTCCCCGAGGCAATGAAGAAAACATTAGAGGCATATTTAGGATTATTGAAAAACATCGTAGGATTAGGTAATGTTGATGTTATATGCGGCATACCAACATCAGGTTTGATATATTCTGCGCTGATAGCCCATGAAGTTTCAAAGCCACTAATTTATTCAAGGAAAGACCCTAAAGAATATGGTAGACTTCGAAAGATTGAGGGAACCCTAGCTCCTGGATCGAAAGTCACGGTAGTAGATGATCTTGCTACAACGGGCGATTCAATAATAGAAGTAATAGAAGCTATAAGAGCTGAAGGAGGAGAAGTCACAGACGCAATTATTCTAATAGATAGACTTGAGGGTGCTCATCAAGCGCTTAAGAATAAGGGAGTAAGACTCGTATCATTAACAAACATTATTGAGTTGACAGATTACCTATATGAAATGAAATTATTAGAACTAGAACAGATAACTGCAATACGAAATCAGGTTAATAGTAAGTTGAAGTAATATCCAGATCTCAGTAGATCATTAGATCTCTTTCTTCAAGAATAACGTGGAGATTACTCACAGCCTGATAGACTTCGCCTTCTTTTTTCGCGCCTGTACAAACCAATTTACCGCTGGCAAAGAGCAGAATAACAGTCTTAGGTGTATCCATTCGATGAATTAGACCAGGGAACTGCTCAGGTTCATACATAGATCGTGGAAGTTGTCTTGCAGCCTCTTCTAAGTGGACTTTCCCACCTAGACCAGCTGAAGCCACAATGTTTTGGATTGTTATAGTGGGTTCATTCTTTACGTCGATCCCACCTTTCCGTAGCCGTTGAACAACAGTTTTGACGGCTTTGTGAGATTGGTCTTCAGATTTTGCACCTGTACAAACCATTTTCCCGGAGCTAAAAATCAAAGTGGCAGTTTTTGGGGTTTTCAAACGGAAAACTAAACCAGGAAACTGATCAGGATGGTACTCAACATCAGCAAAGTTACGAGTTATCTGGTTTAAATCAACCCTTTGATCAATAGAAGCTGAAGCAACAACGTTTTCAATACTAATAATTGGTTTTGTCTGAGGCATATCCCGCTTTTATAAATAGCTCAGGAGTATTTAAAGCGTATCTGATTTATTTGATTCTTCCTCTTTTTTCGGCTTCTTTTCGATACGTTTTAGCTCAGAAATAAAAATTAAAAGTAATAGTAAACCCATTATTAAATAATTTATAGGAGGAGATATAATTGACGCTAGTAACCCAATTTTTGGAATTGTGAGAATAACTGTCCCAAGATAATGCTCTTCAGTCACTAGCCATCCATCAGGGGATGGATTGTTATCTCCTTTTGTTATAATTGTTACCAGATTATTAGTTTCGCTAATTGAATAAATTCGATGAACAATAACCCTATTATTTGAATATGGACTGTTGAAAACAATAATATCACCATTTACTAAAGTTCCGAAAGTACCTCCGTCGCGTATTATAATAATATCACCAACATTCAAGGCAGGTATCATACTTCCTGAAGAAACTACAAATGCGGGGTCTTGCGTGCCAAGAAGAAATCTTAAGCCTAACCAAAATGAGAGCATTAAGATTAAAATAATAAAGATATAGAGTGTTGCGCGAAGCCACCTTCTTTTAGTCAATCCTTTCTTATTGATATCGCCCAATAATTTCAACAGAACTTCACTGTCCTTGATTCAGTAAATGGGCGCCTATTTTACTTTATTAAGGGTTTATATTAAGTTCACAGATAACTAATATTGAAGTGAATATATAACACCGTGGAGTCGATGATTGATCAGAGTTAATCTGAATAGATGATGATAAGGCATTAGGATGAGGCTCCAAATTGAATTGTGTTAAAGGCAATGTCTGATACGTGAGATGCAAGTTTAGATCACATGCATCTGAAACAGGGTTAGTAGATATGGGGTTAGCTGGATTCATTTGGCGGAATTTCTTTTTCTTCTGAAGAGTCCAAAACAAGTATATCATCTAAATAGCCTTGTACCCCGAGTAAATAATCAGAGAATTTTTGTATTGGAACAATGGGAACACCTGCGAAAAAAGGAGTGGCACCGCCGTATAAGGTGAGTATTGTAGGGATTATTTTCATAGCCGAACCTAGATAATTAGAACCTTTGTTTATCAGATTTTTTGTTCGGATTATTTGGGATTCAACAATTTGATTCATCACTGATGAACTTATGGATTTGCGCCAGTGTTTGCAATCGACGACAATTACCACATTTTCACGATGCGCAACTAGGTCTATTTCCATTTTAGGGTTCCTTAACCGAACGTTTTGATGTAATGTATACCCATGATTTTCTAAAATTGAGAGAGAAAATGTTTCGAATTCTTTCCAATCAAGAGTTTTTGAAGCTTCGTCTGAAGGTTCACCTAAACTACAAAGTATAGTAGCTATTTTGACTTTATCTTCGGTTTTAATTTGAATAACATCTTTTTTTACTGTTTCCCCGATTCCGTTTTCTTGTAGAAAATTTAGTATGGATTTACAGGAGGACTCGGTAAGCTGACTAGCTATTATCAATTCACTTAATGTGAATACATCTGGACGGAGAATTGAAGCTATCTTAGTCAGGTCTTTAATAGAAAAATTGCGTCGGTGCATATCTTTCGCATCAGAAATTAGTGGGAATCACATATTTTGGTTAAATTGCGCATATAATTCTTGGATGAACTTGGAGCCACATAATTGAATTAATATTAAATATATATTCAAAATATTTGTTGGATATACTTAGTTTTATGATGAATATGTTTCATTTACTTGGGTGACTTTTGTTTATTGTTGGTTTTTTTCTTTGTTTTGAGTAGATCAGCTTTTGCCACTATTCCTATGACTTTCCCTTTCTTAATAACTAATACAGCGGGGAAGAATCCAAGGATAGAGAATAAAAGATCAACTGGGGTATCTTTTCCTACCGATGGTAAAGGATCATCCATGATTTCTTTTACAGGTTTTTTGAATAGAGATTCGGGTGTAGCTTTTTCGGAGAGCCATGAAATGATTGTTTTTTCTGATACACTGCCGACAGATTTTTGGTCTTCGAACACAGGGATTTGTGATATTGCATGCTGTCGCATAAGAATTGCTGCTTCATTGACTTTTGCGTTGCTTTGAACAGATATTAATTCGGTGGACATTATATCTCCTACTTTTTGACTGCTTTTTTGATGTATCTTTTCTATTGACTCAAAAAGAGATTTCATCTTAGAGAAAGGTGGGTCTACTTTACCAGCCTCAATTTTAGCTATCAGAGAGGCGGTCAAACCGGAAACTCGAGCTAGCTCTTCCTGAGTCAACCCTAGCTGGTTACGGATTTTTTTAATGTTCTTTGGCTCAAGAAATGACATGTGAAAAGCATGTATTCTAAGCTATTTAAGGAGACCCAAAAATCTTATTGTTGGTTTATCTCTTTTTTTGCTAGATCGCGGCCTTGGGATATTCTTGAAAGTTTTGCGAATGCAATGTTTCGACTTCGGGTTCTCAACCCGCAATCAGGGTTCACGTAGATTCGGGTTGGATCACCCAATATTTTTTCAGCGTAAAGAATTCGGTCACGAATTATTTCAGGAGACTCGATTAGATCCACATGGACATCAGATACACCTAATCCTATTTCCCTTGGATCATTGTATTCTTTGAAGGCTTCAAGTGCACTATAACCTTGTCTAGATTCACGGTTGACACCCAATTTAGAGGTGTCTCGATTGGCGAACTCTAAAGCGAATTGGGTGCATTTCATCTCTAGAATGTCAGGGAATAGTGTGGTGTAATTATCGCCGCTATAGCAAATATGAACCGTGGTTTTAGCTTTAACGCCTTTCACAGATTGGTTAAACGCTTCAACGAAGAGTTTAGATTCATTAGGATGAGTTGTAGCTGCAGGTTCATCTAATTGTATTATTTTGGCGCCTGCTGAAACTAGTTCTTTCAGCATAGGGTTAATCACTTCTTTAGCTAGATCAAATATCAAGTCTTCTCTCTTTGGGTAATACTCATTATATGACCAATCGGCCAATGTATATGGACCGGTTATAGGTATCTTTACCTCTTTTTTAGCTATTTCAGTAACTGATTTGTATTCATCAAGGTAATATGGTTTGATATATCCAACTTTATCGATAACTCGTGCTTTTCTATAATATTTATTGTCCCAAGAGCGTATCCATCCTGTAAGCTTGAAGCCTGAAATATTGCGAACCGCATATTCATACATTTCTGTTCGTCTTGCTTCCCCGTCATATACAATATCTAATCCCGCTTCCTCCATCCTCTTGACGTTGATATATGCAAGATCGTCTCGAGCAGCCTTCTTTGTTTCTTGACTAATATTTGGGTTTCTAAGAGTTTTAATTAACCATTCAGGTTTTCTGAGGCTCCCAATTTCCTGTACCTTGAAGATACTCTCTTTCAAATCCTATTCATCTCTCAAAATATTAAGGGCTTCGCCAAGCTTAATGATCTTGCGTCTAGCGTAAAGATGGGGTATGTATTCTAGATCATAGTTTGGACAAAGATAAAGCTCCCGCGGCTCAAGTACAGAACATATTTTTTTCGCTTCACTAACTATTTGATCTGGGCGGTCAATTCTTGTGTTACCGGCGTCCACACAACCCAATGCTAAACCCTTATCACCCATTTTGAAGCCTTTAAGGCCGTCAACAGCTAAAGAGTCTAGGCCAATCCCGTGGATATGGAAGTCAAGAATATCAGAAAGCACAGGTTTAGGGTTACCAAAGTACAGATGCAGGTAAAATTTGACGTTTAGGCCTTTGGTTAATATTTTGAGGGCTTCCTTTGCCAACCCCAAATCTTCTTTGCCCCGAACGTAGCATAAAGAAGGACCGTTTACCTGAATTAGCTTGACCCCCTTATTTTCAAGTGTTCTAGCTTCCCGGGCTAAAGCTTTAGCAACATCTATAACGAAATCTTTTCTGTTTTTATAGTAAAGATTCTTTGAGAGAGCCACCACGGTATATGGATCTGGGAGATCAGCTTTCCAAGGTTTACTTTTCGGAAGCAATCTTGTTGAGAGACTCGTTAAGGCTAGTTTCCCTCCGCCTCGGATCTTACCCGCTGCAACCGGAGTCCTGTAGAACGTGTTTTTCTCAAAGATTCTGTTCAACGAGCCCTGCTCGAAGCCTTCTAGGCGGAGAAAAGGCCTAAGCATATCGTCCCAATCGATTAACGGGTCAGATATATAGCTCAGACCCGCTTTAACCTGAAGAGAAATTATTTTTTTCTTTTCTTCGACAAATAATGATTTGAGGTTAGGCGAATTCTTTCTTGTAGCATCAATTAATCGCTCAGACCGGGGATATATTCCGCCTATGTAACTTCCGAACATCATTCAGCTAATCGCCCAGCCTTTTCACTACATCTAGTCCTTCCTCGAATCCGTGTGGAGACGCGACTATCACACCTTGATACTGGTCTAGAGAAGCGATAGTTATAACTATATTTTCGATAACTTTGTTTGAATAAAGACCTAGCCCTGTAAGCTCAGGAACAGGAATCCTGATAAAAACCGGGGCATCACTTTGAGGCAGGCTGTTTGATAATTTAGGTACATCCAGATAGTGTCTAAGCCGTAGAATAGTGAAATCAGGTTCAGCTTGAGACACTTCTCTTAATTTTTCGGCGTCGTCTACATATGATTGTAAGCCCAGGTTTATCAAAGGAGGTTTGAAGCCAATTTGACGCAGTTCCCTTAACACATTAATTGGATTAATTGTATCTTGATTTACCGACGCCGAGTTAGCAGCTCTATGCAGATCACCTTCTATGAGAACATGTTTAGAGCCAAGAGCAACCGCTTCACCCATTTTCTGGAGAATCACGTCAAAGTTCAGGTCTTGAACCCTAAGACTGCACAGGACAGCGACGTTGATATTTGCCCGGTGCCTAAGCAACGCCAACGAACCTACGCTTGACAGACAAGGTGGGTTATGCAAGGCGTCAGATATGTGGAGCATGTCAACAAAAGGGCAGCTTGCCTCAACTTCTCTCAAGAACGCGTCTATACCACGCAGATCTTCTTCTGATCCAGTGAGATAGCCCATTATTGATGGAGGGGGGATCTCCAATAACAGCGTAGGTTTTCTCGCGACCAATACAAATTACAGCCTAAACCTGAATTTAGCATATTATATGTTTTGTTTAGGATTATGCAGCTTATGTTAAGATATGGGAACAAATTTCCAAGGAACGTAGACGATTACTTTCCTTATGATATACCCTTCTTTGTGAGTGGGTGTGTGAACTTCCTTCATAGTCAAGTTAGTATCCAGTTTAGAGTTGTAAATCTAGTCGGGTCTTTGCCCAAGGACTAATCGTTGTTCACAGTCGTATCTCAGGTTTATGCTATAAGAATCATTTTTCAGTGGATGGTCTTGTTTTTTTGGAGGTTATCTTTCTGATTGTCAATTTAGCCAGAGTTTTGAATTCGTCGTCGAGAACGTATAGTATCGCGAAATAGATGAAGGCGCCGAGCAGAACAACTGACAGAGTCAGCAACAGCAGGGGGAGGAAAACGTGTTGGGTGCTTAGGTACTTCTCCGCGAAGAAGAGTGGGACAGACATGGCTATGGATGCGACTAGATATTTTCCGATTGTGGATACTGGGGTTTTGAAGTGGGTTAGTCGCTTTGCGAGCAGCAGCTTGTACGCTACGAACGGGATCTTCGTTGCTAGCAGGGTTGTTGCCCAGATCAGTGTTAGAGTCGGAGAGTCTATTTGGGATCTGAGGAATATTGTGACGACGACGCTTAGCGTGCCGAGGTAGACTAAGGCGTTGATTAGGTTTATGCGTGGCACGACGAATAGGCCGCTTCTCATGTAGTCTCTGAAGGTGGGTTTCTCGATTAGGTCTACTTTTTCGTATCCTGTGATTATTATGTCAGCGACCCTGGACAGGGCGAGGGCGAAAGCTGGGAACACTAGTGTTCTAAGGGTGTCGATCGCGACCACGTAGTCAGGCTTCATTATTCTCAGTAAGGGGTTAGCTAACATGAATAGGCCGAAAGCCATGGGTACACCTAACATTAGCATGTAGCTTAGAGCTTGCTCGACGTCCTTCTTCGTTCCCCCCGCGAGGAGTTTGGGGTATAATGCGACGGCTAATACGCTGGTGTAGACGACTATGTCTGTTAAGGCGTATGCTAGGCGGTAGATACCAACTGCTTCGCTTGATGATGTTAACGCAGATATAACGAAGCTGTCAACAACAAAGAGAAACCAAATACCGGTCCCAAATGTTCCACCGCCGAACAATGGAAGCCAGAAAGATTTGAGCCACCTTTTAGCGTAACCAAGATTGAAGGAGGAGCGGTATCGCCCGCGGAGCATCGTTCCTAGAATTATCATTTGAACGACCTGGGCGGATGCAACTGCCAGGATTGCACCTGCAAGAGAATAGTGCAGTACCACTACAAGGATGTATGCTGTTGGTATCTTGAGTAACTCAAAGGCCAGGAAAGCGTATCCTTGTATCTGCGGCTTAACTCCGAAAGACACTGCCTCAAAATTGTTAACGAAGTAGTATAGGGGTACCTGGACTCCGGCTAAGAGGAAAATCGGTAAAGGGGAAGATAGCTGCTGAGCCATGGGGATAACAATTAGGAAGAAGATCGTGGTGCCGATGCTTAACATTCCCAGGTTCAGAATCGCCCCGGTGACAGCGGCTCCTTGGTTGCGTGCCTCGAAGCGGGTGAGCCAGAAGTTCACCACAAATGAAGGGGCTAGCGAAACGGCTACCGCGGCGGATATTATTTGCCACAGACCAAACTCTTCGATGGTTAGCTGCCTGGTGATGAGGATAGTAAAAGCGAGGCCTGTGAAGAGACTCAGAAATCTAGATAGGAAAACGATGAATCCAGAGTACCTGAGTCGTATATTGCTCAATATTATACGGTAACCTAGTCCGGTATTACTTAACTTTGCATGTTCGACGCGGATAATTATTACTGTTTGGAGAAAGTGGACTTATAGTTTGGTGGCGTGTACCCGGATGTTAAGACTGAAAACTGGAATGCCTTTCGCTAAATAATATGAGAGGAGTTCCCATAGTTTTAAGGTATGCCGTTCAACAGTAGTATTCACGTATTCAATGGATGTTACTTTGAATCCGGCCTGAGATAACAGGTTAGATAATTCTGGGACGCCGAAAGTGATGATGTGTTCAGAACCTGAGCCTGAATAGGTGCCCCTGAAGAGCAGCCTTACGATTTTGCTAAGAGAATAGGCGTTCGGGGTTTCCAGGATAAGGTGTCCGCCGGGCTTCAAAACGAAGTTAATCTTTTCAAGGAGGGCAAGTGGGTCTAAGTGTTCAATGAGATGAAGTGAATAAATCGTGTCAGCGTAGTCTTCGCCGAATTCCACATCGATTTTCATAACGTCTGGAACAACGTCTGCTAGACCAGGTTTTGAGTCAACGCCTATTGCTCCAGGGATTTTCTTATGTATTTTGGGGTCTGAACCGCAGCTCAGATCAAGTACTTTTTTCACCGAGTCTCACCTTAATATCTCAAGATATAACTTAAGCATTTTCTCGGACACTTTTTCCGCAGCGTGGTTTTCAACTATTTTGCGACCCCTGTTAATGTTAGAGGCCGGGTTTGATTTTAACTCTAATAGGATATTGCTAAGGTCGTCTATGTTATCGTCGTAGCCTATTACGGGGACCGACATCGACATAGCCTCAAAAGCTGTTTTAGAATATATGGGTAGAATCCACCCGTCGAAGAAAAGATCGTATCTCGACAAAAGGTTGGGCATTTCACTGTATTTTACTGATCCTTTAGGCAATATGTCTAGTTTGACCCCTGATTTCTGACACGTGTTTTCCATTGCAGCAATATGTTCGGATTCATTCTGTCTCGTTTTCGGATGAGCAGTTTCACGCTTAAAATAGAGCGCCTTCAAGACCGTGTTGATTTCCCTTTTAGGTTTAAAGAATTCGGGATCTATTGGGTTAGGTAGATAAACTGAGTCTTGGACATACGGGGATAAGTCAGGTGTTGCGAATATGACAAGGGCTGCCTTGCTTAGAGACAACTTTGTTAGATAATTGTAGCCGTGCCGGATATCGTCACCATGACAGTGTATAATGTATCGTTTTCCGGAGAACATAGCCACCCATGCTGGAGCTCGAGCATAATGTACGTGAACAAGGTCACAGTCAATGTGTCTAAGTTTGATCAAGGTGCTTAATAGTCCGCGCATTGGAAGTAATTCGACGTCTACATTCATTTTCTGTAGCCACTTTGATAGTGTAGCGCCCACATATGCACAATCATGTAACATAACTATTTTCAAAGAGATCATCTTCTGATTTTTATGGTTTAGGAAAGATTACTTCATAAATATTTGGTGCCATATCTCGGTTAGGGTAGCGACCCAGAGGAATTTTGCTTGGTTTTCCTGCAGATCCTGTGGGTTGATAGCCATCATTGATTTGATTTTACTTCTTTCAAGATATTTGTCTTTTACTAGAAATCCGTCAAGCAGTTTTTGGGATGCAATGTCTCGCATCGCGAGGTTATACCATTTCTTAATATTTAGTGAGAATCCCCATTTTGCTTTTTTAAACATTTCTTTAGGTAAAAGATCCTCCACACTTTTGCGGAGAACATATTTTCCAACTCCGTCTCTTAACTTCATTTCGATAGGTATGGTAAATGCATATTCAGTAAGTTTTCTGTCTAATAGAGGGACCCGTTCTTCAAGTGAGTGAGCCATAGTCATAGCGTCATCAACGACTAAGAAATCGTCTACAAGCTTAGTTCTGAACTCAGCTCTGAGTGTTTGCTGCATAAAACTTTCATTTGAATTAAAGAAAATTCGATATTCATTAAATAGGTCCCCGTCAGCGATATTCAATAACTTCGATCCAGCCACTTTAAAATTTGATAAGTTATTCAGACCATGGGTTGATAGAAACAGTTTTCCCCTTTTTTTCACCAATTTTATTGCCTCTAGGCGGCGTTTAAGTCTGGGTGAGAGACTGTTTGGTATGAGGTTAGATATAGACCCTAGAATTCTGATTGCAGGGTAGTAAGGAGAATTTGCTAGAGATTCTGCACGTTGAATATGCTTATAGCGATATATGTATCCTGCGAAAAGTTCATCACCGCCTAATCCGCTTAGAACAACTTTGACATGTTTTTTAGCTAATTTTGAAATAAAATAAGGATATAGGTTGATTTTTGGTGCTTCCCCGTGCCATATGAGGTTTGGAAGTTCCTTAATTAGTTGAGCAGGATCCAAAATCATATCGTGGTGCTCGGTTCCAAAATGTTCGGAGACTTTCTTTGCGTCTTCAATTTCATCGGTGGGTTCTGAGAAGCCTAAGGTGAAGGTTTGAACGGGCTTGGCAGATATTTTTGACATTAATCCTACTACTGTACTAGTGTCAAGCCCACCGCTGAGGAAAGCGCCTATCGGAACATCACTTATCATGTGCCGAGATATAGATTCATTAAGTATTTTTTTCAGTTTAGGAATTACTTCAGATATGTTTTGGCTGCGTGCCTCGGAAATATTAGGATTCCAGAAACTTCTTTGTTTAACTTTGCCTTTATGATAGGTTAGAACGGTGCCAGGTCGAAGTTTATGGATCCCTTTGAACATAGTTTTGTCTCCAGGGATGTATCCTAAAGATAATATTCTTTTAAGTCCAACAGGGTCACATTGTGGATCTATTCCCTCAACTTGTAGCAATCCCTTCACTTCAGAGGCAAACGCCAAATCTCCTTTTTTTGTGGAGGCAAAATAGAGGGGTTTGATTCCGGCGTGGTCTCTGGCCAATATTAATTTATTTGTCTTTAGATTATATATAGCGAAAGCATACATCCCGTTTAGTTTGTCAACGACGTTTTCCTGATACTCCTCGTATCCATGCACTAACACTTCAGTATCAGTTGTAGAGGTGAAGCGGTGCCCAAGATTTTGAAGCTCCGATCTTAACTCCGGATAATTATATATTTCCCCGTTAAAAACAACAACTATAGACCCATCTTCATTTAGTATCGGTTGATCCCCAGAAACTAAGTCAATTATAGCTAGCCTGCAGACTCCAAGACAAATACCTGACTCTGAGAAGAAGCCTTGCGAATCGGGGCCCCGATGCTTGATGCTAGCAACCATATTCTTGACAGATGTCTCATCAGCACTGTCTCCGGCTATTCCAGCAATTCCACACAAATCTTCCTCAAACTACCCCTAGCTATAGGACATACTCACAATTGTTAGGGTAATCTAAATATATATTTCCTTAAGTATCTTACCCTATAATAAGCGAAAATGATGAAGGTTGTTCTTGCCGCGCAGAATCCAGAGAAAGTTATTCGACTAACTAATATCAGTCTAAGCCTTCAAAAGAAATATAATGTTCAAACATTAAAGCCTTTAATTAGAATTCGTAGGTTAGGAAAAGTTACATCAGCAATTTTCAGGTATAGTACTTATGCACTGCAAGAATATTTTGTGGGCGGTAATGTTATGCATCTATTTAGTTCCCCAGATTTTATCCACATACTAAGTTTAGTTAAAGATATTCAAGTATGTTATGATTATCGATCTAATTTTTCGGAAAAACTTTTAACCCAATATCCGAGGTTTGCAGTTCACGCAAGGTCCATTGAGAAGAAGCTCTTAAACAAGGCAAAAGTAGTTTTAACAGTCAATAATATTCTCGCTGAGCGCCTGAAGAAAATTACTAACTCGCCGATTTACATAGTACCAAATTTCCCAAGAAGATCGTTCAAACCTTCAAGAAAAACAGATACTGTTAAAAAAGAACTCGGGATAGATACACCAATCGCATTATTTGTCGGAAACATATCTGCCACTTATGATTTTGACTTAATCATCAAATCCGCGTTAGAATTAAGTGGAGTTACTTTCATAATTATAGGTTCGGGAAATATTCTGGGTGAACTCGGAGGTGATTTGCCTGATAATGTCAAAATCTTAGGATTCAAGACTAACAACATTATTGCAGACTATATTAACGCCTCAGATGTTTGTTTGGCGCCTATTCGCAGGTATAGCTCGAATATTGTAAGTAATGATCAAGATATTTGGAAAGTCGGTGAATATGCAGCTTTGAAAAAACCAATTGTTGCCACCAACTTAGCTCCTTCAAAACAATATGCGTTAGCTAGAACCAAAAATGATTTTGTTGAGTTAATTAAAAAAGCTTTAAGAAATGATCTAGATTTACCTACACCAAAGTTTTGGGATGACTACTCTGAACCCGTACTTTTCGATGCGTACAATAAATTAATGTAAATTATTATCTAAAAATTGTTAGATTAAAGTTTCCTTAAAAATAAAGGTCGGGCGGTTTTACCGCCTTCTGACCAGGATGGCTAATTCTAATACTAGAACTATTGCAGCTAATGCTGTTACGACGTATGCGAATGTCGCAGATGTTGATACTCCTGCATTAATACTTGTTACTTGATCGCCAATTTCTTTCACATCAGATTCTACACCAGAAATACTTGATGCAACCTCAGTTTTAATTTGATCTAATTTGTTTGCTAAGTCGTTACCAGTACTACCTAATATTGCGTTTTGAGCATTACTTATAGCAGAATTAATATCTGTTAGTTCAGCTTTTAGACTTCCTTCAGATGATCCTATAGCTGATACTATAGCTGTTTGCGCAGATTGAATTCTGTTTGTTAATGATCCTTGTAGACCTTCGATTTGGCCTGATAGTTTAGATTCAGTTTGATCTAGTTTAGCAGATAACGCTGATGCTGTACTTTCTGAAGCTATGTTAGCAACAGTTAACGCTGTTTCAGAGTTTGCGGTAACGGTTCGTCCATCAAGGTTTTGATATTCGGCTTGTACAAGAACTCCATAAGTTCCAGTTGTTGTTGGAGCTGTAAATTCTACGTAATAAAAGCCGGTCTGTATTTTTGTGGGAGATGGAATATTTACAGCGCTAGATGAAGATGATAGGTATTGTTGGGATGTGAAGGTTACGTCAACTAGTTCTCCTTCATATGTTGTAACTAGGTATAGAGTTGATGTTTCCCCACTGGTTACAAATGTGGGAGCAGCAACTTGTATAGAAAGATTAGATAAATAAAGGAGGCCTACTCCTATATTGGCAGTTGTAGACCTCGATGTGTCAGCTGCTGTTAGTGTGTATACACCAGCTGGTAATGAGGGTATTCTTAATGTGCCCATTATTGATCCCGATGCGTCTGAGGTTATTGTCGCCAATTTCACTGAGAGTCCTTGGAAGTTAATTGAAATTGTAACAGTTGTAGATGGTATGAAGTTGTTCCCTGTGTATGTTATGCTTGATCCGGGTACGCCAAAGTTGTTGTCTAGTGTTAAAGTAGATAAGTTAACGGTTAACGTAGCTGTTTTTGTAGCTGATTCACCTGTGGTTGCCACAGCAGTTACTGAAATTTGGTATGATCCCACTGTTGATGATGCCAGTAGATTTGCAGACCAAGTTCCGGTTTGTGTTGTTCCAGAAGTTAGTGTTAATGCGACTCCGCCAGCTGTTACTGACGTTGTTGTAACGTTGTTTGAGATCACAGCTGTTACTGTGTACTCAGCGTTTGGTTGAACAGATGAAGGGGTTAATGTCAAGCTTGTTACAGCAATAGATGATTTGGTTGTTGTTCCTGTAAATGATATTGTATCTGTTGTTGTGATTCCAGAGTATGTTGCGCTAATTGTGTATGTTCCAGTTGTGTCTGAAGAAGTAAAGGTGTTGATGTTTGATGCTGTCCAAGCTCCTGCGCTTGAGGGAGTTGTTGTATCAATTGCCCATGTTGCTCCGTTTGGTTTAGTTATCACGATGGCTACTTGTTGACCAGAAATAACTCGGCTTACAGTTCCAGATGTTGAAACTGGGTCACCTAGACTATAAGTGGATTTATCTGCAGAAGCTGTTACTACAACAGGTTCACCAACTGTGAAAGTGGTTGTACCAGTGTTTCCAATTCCGTATGTTGCTGTTACTGTATAAGTTCCTTCTGCGTCAGTTGATCTTACTAAGTTAATGTTAGATATACTCCATACTCCTGTGCTGCTAGGAGTTGCTTGATCGAAGACCCATGTGGATCCATCAGGTTTTTTGATTTCAACTGTGACAGCTACACCAGATGTTACAGATGCTACTGTACCTGAAATTGAGACAGAGTTTCCGGATAAATATTCAGTTTTGTCCGCGCTTACGGTTACGGTAATTGCAAGGGCTTGTGGTGCGATTGTCGCAAGGAATACCGCGATAAGTGCATATGTCGCGATTGTCCTTCCATTAAGTTTTGTCAAATTCGGTTTCACTCTCATACCTTCAATCAACTTTCATATATATATGTATGTTTAAAAATTTTTTAAAAGAAAAGAAAAAAAGAAGGGGGGAGCGCTAATGCGCTCATTTTTTTTGTTTAGGATACTGTGAAGGTCCAGGTGACCTTATCTGCTACTGAGATTGGGCTTGTTAGATCTGTGAAGACGAAGACTTCTACAGTGTATGTTCCTGCGGTTGATGGACTGAAGTTAACTAGTGATGTTAGTGATGCTCCGGCTGCTAATGTGACTTGTACCTTGTTTATGCCTCCGGCGCTTACGACTGCACCGTCAGGGCCTTTAACTTGTGTAACAAGCCATCTTGTATGAGCTGCTGAATCGGCGTTAGTAACTTCAGCTTTTAGGAAGACTTCTCCACCTACTGCTGCTGAAGTAACTGTGGTTCCAGAGCTGTCTGTGATAGCGTTAGATCCTACTGTGTTCTCATCGACTGTGTTAACTACTGCTGGGGCTGCTGATACTGTGATAGTTGCTGCGGATGATGTTGTAGTGAGGGCTGCGGAGTCAAGTGCTGAAATGGTGTAACTTACTGTTCCTGCTGCTGCTTGTGCTGGGATTGTTCCTGAATATGTTGAATCTGATGCGGTCATTGCTACTGATGTTGATGCTGCGTCACTGACACCTGTGTATTGGAGTGTGACTGATGTGATGGTTACACCGCTTGATGGTGTGACAACTGCTGAGACTGTTATTGCTTGGTTGACTAGGACTGCGGCTGGTGAGACTGTTGCTGCTCCAATTGTTGGAGGCAGTGTTGCTTCAACCACAGTTACACTTGGTGGTGTGTTAAGTATTATTGTTGTTGCTCCAGTTCGATATACGCTGACTGTGTATGCTGTTCCCACGGTTGCTGTTGCAGGCACTGTAAATACTGCACTGCCTGTTCCGAGAGCGTTAGATGAGAATGCACTTACTTGCGTGTAGGTGTAAGCTGTGCCTGCAGCGTTTAGTTTGAAGTCCCACAAGACGTTGTAGGCCTGACTTGCTGCTAGACCGACACCTGTGAATGTTATAGAGGTACCAGTTGTCGCTGATGCTGCGCTTAGAGTTGCAGATGATTGTAATACATATTGTCCGCTTCCGTCTAATGCACCGGCTCCACCAGTTTGTAGTTGAGCAGCTGTTTGAGCGTATACATACCATACGGTACCTGATTCAGTTGATGCAACCGAGTTGCTGAGTACGTATCCCACACTTGCTGGGACATTTCCTGAGGAATCAGATGTGAATGATGTTTGAGATACTGCTCCAGGAGTGTTTGCAGTTGCAGTGGTTGTTACGTAGTAGACTGTCGAGGCTCTGAGACCAGAACCAGCTACAGTTAGCGTGTCGCCAATGTTGGCAACTGATGGACTAATAGTCAGATATGCAGATACTGTGAATTGTAGGTTTTCGAATTGATATCCAGTGTTAACACCTGCGTTTGTAGTGATCTGAACACCGTATAGTGCTGATACACCACTTTCAAGTATGTCTATTGTGTGGATTCCTACTGTACCTGAGGGTATTGTTAGTTGAACGCCTGCGGCTGATATGGTTCCACTTGCAGATGATGTGAATGAGCCAATTTCGGTTGAGTCAAAGACGACTGTGTATGTTGTACTTGCCTTTAATCCGTGGATCCCGAGACCTGTTCCGGATTGGATCCTAGTCGCGGTTCCAGCAGTGCCAGAGGCGACTGCTAGAGATGAGGATTGTACGAATGGTTGAACATATACGAAGTAGGTTAGAGCAAATGTGTTGTATAGCCACGCCCAGTTACCGCTTGTTGTAGCTGAGATGTTTACTTGATAAACACCTTGTGCTGCATCAAGTTTAGCTGGTAGTGTTCCTGTCAATGCACCAGTTGCACCTACTGTACCTGCGAATACACCCCAGCCTGAAGCTGTGAATGTTGTTGCAGTGTCAGCAGGGTTCCAACCCGTGCCGGTTATTGCAGGGGCTGTACTATAGCCAACATATACTTGGCCAATAGCGGCAGTTGGTTTTATGCTCAATGATAAGGTCGGTGGGGTTGCTACAGCTGAGTTAGCGAACGTAAACGCTATAGTGTTTGTACCATAAGATGCGGGCATTGTGAACCAGAAGTATAGAGCACCGTTAGCGTCGGGCTCAATATCTGTTATGGCGGTAGCAAGAGCTAAGCCAGCGCCTGAATCACCGTCGGTACCTGTTACGACTCCTTCGGCTATATCGGCATCGACTACCGCGGTTGTTCTAGCTAAGACGAATGTAGTTATTTCTGCGTCGTTATTTGCTTCTTGTCCTGATACGAACACGTAAACTTTGCTGCCGACAGTGTAGTTACCACTTGATGAACCCATAGATGCTAAAGCTGTACCGCCTGCTGCGGCTGATGAAACTATAGCAACGCCAGTAGTGGTTGCTGTTGAGGCTCCTCCTGCAAGAGATTGAATGTTTGCACTTGCAAAGTTGAATGATGTTCCTCCGAATACGATAGTTGCTTCACCGATTGGTAGGGCAGATGTTGTTTGGAACGCTGTTGCACTAACGGCTCCGAGTGCGGATGCCAATATTGAAGTGTGGACTGTCGATACGCCGGCAATAGTTGTAGTACTTGAACCGATTGGTTGAAGAGCTGTGAAACCGTAACCCGATAGGTAGAATGTTGATGGTGCAGCAGAAGCTACACTAATCATTATATTTCCACTGCCATCTTCGAGCATGATGGTTGGGTTAACAGTCACTGTAGTCTGAGCTTGTGTGCCCGATGTTACTCCAGTTGCGGTAACGGTCTTAGCGCCACCTGCAATAGAAGATATAACACGCGTCGATGCCCCATTGCTTGAACCTGTAGCTGCCACAGTTATTGCTGTGGTTACTGTGAATAGGGCTGATGGTGCTATGGTAACATCTTCACTCGCAGCGAAACCTGACAGAAATATGGAGAATGTGTCTCCGAATGATCCGCTGGTAGCGCCTATAGCGGTTTTAATCACTACAGCCGGAGTAACAGTGAACGCTTGTCCATCTGATACACCTAACGCGCCAGTTGAGACAGCCCATATTACTTTGGCTCCTCCGGTGATTGGGTTAAGTGCTGTGTCTGCAATCCATACTCTTGCCTTCCAGTTTCCATTAGCATCAGCATCAACAGTGTCTGCTGCTGAGCTGAGAGTTTGACGATCCATGTTTAGTTGAGATCCCGCTGATGTTGTTGGTGATGTTGTGCTAGCTGCTATTCTCACGGTTATGCCGGTTTCCGAGGGGGTAAATCCAGTTCCTGTAACTGTTACCCAGGTGGCAATTGCAGAACCTACTACAGCAGGTCCTGAACTTACGCTCAGGGCAATTTGATGACTCGTCGCTGCGTTTGCGACGCCTACGGGTGCGACCAGCATCAGTCCGGAGACTGAAGCTAACATCAACAGTGTGATTACTGTGATTGCTGTTAATTTATTTCCGTTCATATTTTTCACTTTGTAATCGAAGTATACTCTAAAATATATTTAAGGTTTATGGATAAAATGTCCACATTTCACATCAAAGTGTAACAAAATTTGACAATAAATCTAAAACATTTTGATGTCTAGAAATATATAAATTTTTCAGTTGACAAAAAAATAATGTTCCTACAAAAATACTAATTGGGGCATTTGTAGAATCTCTGAAAAAATAGTTAACGCATCACGGGACTTTGGATATTTCTTGATTATTGGAGTTTCTATTTCGGGGTTTTTATTGTTTCCTACTTTTGGAGGTTTTTAGTTATTTTAACCATTCTTCGAAGCTTTTTATTTTGTCGGCATGAACGGTAATAGTTTGGTTGACTGCGGATTCTAGTGTTTGTGATCTGCTAACTGATGATAATATTGTTTTCACGTTTTTTGCCTTGTTTTGGGTATTTCGGTTAACCCATTTGTTGAACAATGTCCATTCACTTTCTTCGAGGAGAGATGGTGCTACGTTTTTCTCTATCAAGGATGCGGCTTGACGGGAAGGTCGGGTTTTTAGTGTTAAGTCAGTTTGCTGGCTCATCCTGACTTTAACTGGGGTTGTTTATTGGATAAGACCGAGGGTCTAAAAGAATCGACTTTTAGCCAAAAGCTTAGTCGTTTTCCTCGAATTGTTTGACATATTCGGAAGCTATGATTCCTTGCTCTAATAGGAATGAGTGTGATAGCTTCTTGTCGGAGTCTATGGATGAGTCATAGATGTTCTGCATCTCGCCATGCACATCTAGATCTGTTCTTTTCGCTCTGGATGCAAGTACTAATATTCTGGTCGTCCAAGGCTCTTCGGATTCAAGGTGTGATATTGTGATACATTTTGAGGCGTCTCCTGATATGTATCCGGAGATGGATGTCTTTAGATCGGCGTCCATGTCGGGGTCCCAAACTCCGCGTGGGGAGGCGATTGTTACCCAAAGAAAATCTGTTTTAAATGATGATGATACTCCGAGGGTGCTAGGTATTTTGAATGTTCTTGCAACACCCATCAGATATTCTTTGAATCTGACTCTATCAACTATGTCGCGAAGAATGTTTTCGCGGGTTAGAGAGGCGTCTTCTTCTTTCAATATTTTTTGCATTATTCTGAGTCTTTCTTCTTCGGTGATTTCAGCGACACGATCATAGTATCCTCGATCTCGGGTTATTTCATTCATGCGGTTGTAATAGTTGTTAGAGAGATCCATGGTTTCTTTAACCATTTTTCTAAAGTCAGACATTAATTCGAATTTTCTTTCAATAGCGATGTATTCGATGATCTTTGATTCCAATAAAGATAGTTTTGTGGATAACTGTTCTATTTTGGGTTGAAGATTCGCGATTTGAGTTTTATTTTTTTCAAGTGTTTCGGTTAATTCTCTTTTTCTTCCGCTTTTGAATAGGCGAACCATGTATTTTGTAAGTTCAGATTCGATTGAGATATTCTCTTCTTCGAGTTTTTTAAGCTGTGAATCAAGATCTCCTTTTTCTTTTTTCGCTGTGGATATTACGTCGTTTAGTAGCTTTTTCAAAGTTCTAATATCGTTTAGATACTTGTCTAGGGTAGCTAACACGTCTTTGGGTACTTGGAATGTGGTTGATAGGATGGATATGATTAGAGGTAACTCTAATTCTAGTATTCGTTGAAGAGTGATCTTCTCTTCTTGAGGGAATTGTTTCTGCGTAGTATCTTCAAATGTAGACATTTCGGTAGACATTTTCTCAGATATTATTTTCATCTCCTGATATTTTTTCAGGAGAGGAATGTGGATGTCAACTAACTTCACAATATCCATTAAATCTTCAAAAGCAGTCCTCTCGTGGAATGTCATTTTCTGAGTTCCAGCAACATTGTTGTTCATCTCTTCGATTTTACTGTAGATTGATTCGTGGAATGTATCATAATTATTAGATATATTTCGGGTTTCTTTGATTATTGATTGGATATATTTGCTAAGGAGAGCCTCAGGGGTTCCTTCGGATGCGTCTAGCCCAATCGCTTTTACTGGTTTTGTTACCTGGTCCACCATATTTTGAATTAATTCTGCACTCCCTTGTATGTGAACTCTGGTGTTTAGGTCTATAAGTCCCTCATTATAAATGTCGTTTTCTAAGTCTTCTTTGAATCTGGACTCATCATATGAGCCTTTTTCTATGAGGAGCACTTTATAGATTTCACGTAATTCACCCATGTATGAGTCGAACAGTTTTTGGATCCCGCCGGTACCTTTAGCTAAAGAACCTAATGAGACCTCAAACATATCTTTTCTTAAAGATCTTAGCTTACTGGTGTAGTCAATATAGAGTTTTGATAATTCAATATATTCATTAATTGGATATGTAACTCTTAGCGAGGTTATTACATGTATCCATTTGCCACCTAGGTTGAGATTGGAACCGATATTATCCAGCATATTTGATAGGTCGAACCTCAATGTGTTAAGGAGAATGTCAACTACAGTCTCATCGAAATGGAGATGAGCATCTGATAGGTTACCTGCTTTGCGGTACGGGGGACCTAAAGGCATCACAAGGAAAGCGGTGAATGGGTTTTGATAAACCTCTCCAAAGTTTTTTCGAACAACTGCGTTCTTAGACCCATCAAGTAATAACTCAAATTCACTCATCGCAGCTGAGGCAGCAGTCCCTTTAGCCCATTGATCATCACCTGAACATGGTAGAGCTCCAATTCCAACTATTGGGAAACCAGACCCAAGCTTCTGCCGTAAGTGTCGTGCAAAATCAACCACCATTCCACTTCCGCTACCTCCTCCAATTCCAAACGCTATGAATATAATCGGTTGAAGAGTTGAAGATGAGACATTTTCCTTAAAACTTTCAGTGTAGATGTCTATCAACCTCAAATAGTAATAGTTCAGCCCATAGATTGCCTTTGATAGAGCTCTTCTGCGGCCGACTCCACCTACTAGTGGAGGTATTTCTACAGCTGAAGAGATCCAAGGTTTGTAATCTTTGGGGATTGTAGCACCCTCTAATTTCAAAAAGTCAGGGAACCGGGTGACAAAATCATACATCGCTTCAGGAGTCGGAAACTTCACAGCTTTAGCTATAAAACTTACTTTGTCTTGAGGTATACCTCGTGAACGTAAACCTTCACTAAAGGTATTATACTGTTTTTGTAGTTGGAGAATATCATGGTCGGCCACATCGAGAGCTAGCATTGTGAGTTTAACGCCTCTGCGTTCAAGAAAGTTGTATATCTTAGGATGCATTAAGAGTGTTGTAAGAATGTTTGAACCGGTACCGCCAAGTCCAACCAGATGAACGGAGTAATCTCTACTTGCTACAACCATTAATTTTCAACCACATAAGTCAGTACTACTTTCCCTTAAGTCTTTTTGCAAACTCGGTAATCTAGAACAACTTGCTTAAGATAAATATTAATATTAGAAGAATGTCTAGAAAAAGGAAGGATAATAGATGTTCTAAACAAGGATGTGTGAGAATAGTTTTGAGGGTCAGTAGATTCATAGTTCTTATTCTAGTTATAACTGTTTTTCTGACAAGCGTTCAATTTGCCTCAGCTCAGCCTGGATCAACTTTCGCCTCGTCTACAATGCTGTCAAAAGGCGAATACATTTACATTATTCCTTCTTTATCAGATCACTATTATCGATTTGAGGCAAAGATCGGTCAAACAGTTACTTTCGATCTGACAACGGAATCAAGCGACCTAAATTTGTTTCTATACAATGACGCGCAAGCTCTTCTATCTTCTTCAAGTCAATCCGGAATAGGGACCTCAGAAAACATAAGATACCTAATACATAGCGCAGGGTTTTATTACTTCAGAGTCGAAAACAAGTACCCAATTCAAGACATCTATACATTGATATTTTCAATTGGAGCTCCGGGGGAAGACTTTGAAGACGCATTAGAAATATTAGATGGCACATATAATTACACAATAAATGGACTTAGCGATCACTTCTTCAAAATAAGTGTCTTAAGAGGTCAAACAATAACCAGTTATCTTTCAACTCCGAAGTTCGCCGATTTAGACCTCTACTTGTATGACGCGGATAGGTTCCTAATTGGATCATCAGTTAGATCAACTCGTGGCATTTCAGAAGCCATACAATATTCGGCGGATATTGAAGGAGAATATTTTTTGAAAGTGGTTAGCAGGGAAAACAGTCCCTTTACATACGCGTTGACATTCAACACTATTAGGATTGAGTCAATCTCTGTAGGCTGGGGAAGCCCATCTGCACCAATAGAAGTTGAGGCTGGAGAAGTAGGAGCACCACTCTTTTTAGTGATAAGGGATTCGAGCAGCATAAGCATCTCAAATCTTTACGCAATAGCATACCCAAGTAAACCGTTTTCCGACCCTCTAGGCGGAAACACAGTAACAGCGTCATTTGATACTCCGATCGCCCCAGGTGGAATAGCAACTTTCATCTTCAAGGTTAACATAGACTCTTCAGCCTCAGTAGGAAACTACGACTTACCGATAACTCTGCAATATTATTCAATAGCAGGAAACGAGTTAACATATAGAAACCCAGTTAACTTCACCATCTCCACGCATATTACAGGAAAAAGCAGAATAGAAATAACTCCGTCAACTGAAGTATTGATACCAGACACAACATCTCAGATAATACTATCATTTGATAATACCGGAACAGCCGATTTGAGTGATATGGAAGTAACAGCTTCAGCTCCGTCTCCTTTGACTATAGAAGGAAATGACAACGTTTGGAGCATAGGTACGATTCCTACTCAAAGTATGCAGCAGATCACAATTAATATTTTTGCGCCCAAGATAGCCGCTGAAAAATCCTATCAACTATCACTTTCGCTCAGCTATAGAAACATTGTTGGAATCATAACCACAATTCCCAGAACAATATCTATACGCGTTGATAAAGTTGATACAACGAACATAGATCTAATATCATCAACACAAACTTTTTCAGTGGGAGAAGAGAACAACCTTAAATTCGGCATAGTCAATAATGGAAATGAAAGTATCACAGATCTTAGGGTGTCCTATACAATTCCACTGCCACTTGTTAGCATCTCAGGGGATAACTATTTGGAATTAGGGAATCTCCCGCCCGGAAGCATAAATGAAGGCACGGTTAAGATATTTATTCCGAAGCAAACCTTAGGGTCCACATTCAACATACAATTCAGCATACAATATAGAAACCAACATGGTACTGAACTTAATGAGATACGTAGTTTGGGCCTCGCCGTAACCAAATCTGAAAAAGAGTCATTTCTAACAGTCGCAACCACTACAACAAACATGACCGCTGGACAAATTAATAACGTTGACTTTTTCATCACCAATACAGGAAATGAAACCGCTAAGTCAATTGAAGTTACTCTGACGCCGATTAAACCTTTAGCGGTTGTAGGAGAGACAAACACATGGTTTGTGGAAGAACTTGAACCAGGGTCGAGAACACATATAGTTGCACCAATATATCCGCCTTCAATAAATGTCGGATCAACAACGTCTGTCTCACTCTCAATACGATTTTTAACAACATTCGGAGACGCAAAAACTGAAAACCATGAGATAGGATTTGTAGTCCCAAGTCAAACAGATAGTGGAGTAAGATTCTCAGTTAACACGGAGAACTATGATGTTTTGGCCCAACAAATAAATGAAATTAAATTGCGGTTAAAAAATGAGGGAGAGAACATTGCAAATAAAGTCACTATAACACTTTCATTACCCCCTCAACTTAGTATTGTTGGAAGTGACAATACATGGTACTTTGCGAAACTAGATTCAGGAAAAGAGGTTAACCTCGAATCAACTATTTTTGCATCAGAAACATCACTTGGAGCAACATATCAATCAACCTTGATGATAGAATACAAAGATTCTTCGGGAGCAGACAAGACGGAGACACTTGCTATGGGACTTACAGTTAGAGGGTTTGTGGATCTAAAGGTATCAGGAATAATAATTAGACCAACCCCAGCAAATCCTCGGGAAGGCTTAACAATATCAGGAATTATTTACAACGGTGGCATAGTTCAAGCTAAAACGGTTAATATTACAGTTTTAGCAAACAAGCCTTTCATAAAAAGCCTAGGAGACACAACAATTATTGGAGATATTCCAAAAGACGGGCAATCATCATTCAGCGTAACCACTCTACTAGGAAAAACAGGGCCAGGAATATATCCATTGGATATTTTATTTGTGTTTAAAGATGACCGTAACGAATTGCAACAAACCATTATTAATATTCCAATTGAGGTAGGACCAGAACCACAAGACGAACTATCACAACCTGAACGCAACACATTCTTAGCTATTTTCGACAACCCATACTTTTTAGGAATAACAGCATTTGCTTTAGGGGTAATCAGTACAACCATGATTGCTAGAAAACGAAGAAGAAAAAATCCTGAAGAACAATTTTAAAAAAAAGTCTTGACTCATTAAATAACAATTGGACAACATACGAAGATACTAATCCACAATATAAAGGAATAAGAAGTTCACGGCGCAGACAATATAACGATTATTTAGGATTAATAGTAACAAGATTAATAAGCTCCAAGAGATTAATGCAATATTCGATAAAACAGTGCCAAACTCATTTTACCTAAAAGATATTTTATCTATCAAAGAGTTTTCAAGAGAAGACCTAGAATGCCTATTCAAGAATGCGGATAAAATAAAGTCAATGGATATGAAAGAAAAAATAGAGATAGCCAAAGGAAAACTACTTGGATTTGTTTTTTATGAACCGAGTAGCAGAACTAAGATAAGTTTTGAGACAGCGATGTTGACCATTGGTGGACACTGTACAGGGATTACTGATACCTCAACATCATCTATTGAAAAGGGAGAGAATTTAGCGGACACCATATCCACAATATCAGGATATACAGATGCGATCGTCTTAAGACATCCACTGGAAGGTGCTGCAAGGTTTTCTGCAGAGGTGTCTAACAAACCAGTAATTAACGCTGGTTCAGGGACTGAAGAACACCCCACTCAGGCTATGATTGATTTATACACAATGTATAAAGAAAAAGGGAAAATAGACGGACTTAAAATAGGGATAATGGGAGATTTAAGATACGGGAGAACAGTATATTCACTACTGTATGCCCTCTCAAAATTTTCAACTAAAATATCTTTAATTTCACCTCAAGAGCTTAGACTTAGAGAGAACACGCTGCTAGACATTAGGGAGACAACAAAATGGGATGAATACGAAAAAGTCGAAGAAATAATTCAAGATTTAGACGTGTTATATGTTACAAGAATTCAGAAGGAACGTTTTCCAGACCCATCTGAGTATCAGAAGGTTAAAGATTCATATTTTGTTGACAAAGCGTTACTTGAGAAAGCCAGTAGCAACATCATAGTGCTTCACCCATTACCTAGAATAGAAGAAATTAGACACGAGGTTGACTCTCTCCCACAGGCAAAATACTTCATCCAAGCCCATTTAGGTAAAGATTTACGTTCTGCCCTACTTGGACTCCTATTCAACGCAGATCTATAAAATCAGACGGAAGCTAGAAATTACATGCTTCACATTTTTCGAAATATTCGATAGGCGCGTCTGAAGATAAGGTCTCATCAGGGTTTTCCTCATCTTCTGTTGAAGTTAAGAGAATCTGGGTGGCTCGGCTATCATTTCGGTAAACTGTAATTCCTTTACATCCTCGTTTGTAAGCCAATAAATAAGATTGCTCGATATCAGTCATACTTGCATAGTTTGGAAAATTGATTGTCTTGGATACAGCATTATCAACATATTTCTGGAATGAACTCTGCATTTTTACATGCCACTCAGGGGTTATATCATGAGCGGTTACAAATAGTCCCCTAACATTTTCAGGGATTTCCTTGGTTTGCTGTATTGATGTGCTTCTAGAAACCTTCTTCATTAGTTCATCAGAATAGAAATCTTCCTCGATCGCCATTTTCTCAAACTGTGGGTTAATTACAGTAAGGTTTTGGCCTAGGGTTTCACTAACATTTTTGGTATAAATGACTGCAAACAGTGGCTCGATCCCGTTTGAGCACCCTGCTATTTCACTTATCGTTCCAGTAGGGGCAATAGTTGTCACAGTTCCGTTGCGCATAGATTTTAGACCTCTTTTCTCCCAAAGGCTGCCGACGAAGTTATCAAATGAACCGCGAGACTCAGCAAGTTTAGAAGAAGCTCTAACTGCTTTTTCTTCTATGAATCGCATGACTTGTTCAGCTATTTTTAAAGCAGATCTTGAGTTATAGGGCACACCCAGTTGGATAAGCATATCTGCAAACCCCATTACACCTAAACCGATTTTCCTGTTTTTCTTAGTCATATGCTCAATTTCGCTAATTGGGTACCTGTTTACGTCTATGACGTTGTCTAAGAAGTGAACCCCGGTTACTATAATGTTTGCAAGTTTATTCCAATCTATTTGTCCGTCGGAAACCATCTTTGAGAGGTTAATGGAGCCTAAGTTGCATGATTCGTAGGGTACTAAAGGCTGTTCACCGCATGGGTTTGTTGACTCAATTGGTCCGCAAATAGGGATTTGATGTGCTTCATTGATTTTATCTATAAAAATGATCCCGGGTTCCCCATTTTTCCAAGCCATAGCCACTATTAAGTTCCAAACAACTCGCGCATTGAGTTTCCCATGAACACGATCATTGCGGGGATTGATTAATTCATATTCTTCATCATTTATGGTAGCTTCCATAAATTTGTTGGTTACGCCAACGGATATGTTGAAGTTTGCTAGGCGTCCTTCTTTCTCTTTGGCAGTTATGAAGTCTAGAATATCTGGGTGGTCTACTCGAAGAATACCCATATTTGCGCCACGTCTTTTGCCTCCTTGTTTGATAGCGTTTGTAGCTGAGTCAAAAACAGACATGAATGATAGAGGACCGGATGCTACGCCGCCCGTGCTTTTCACTACATCGCCTTTGGGTCTTATTCTTGAAAATGAGAAGCCTGTTCCTCCTCCAGATTTATGTATAATTGCAGTATGTTTAATGGTGTTGAATATACCCTCCATTGAATCGTTAACAGGGAGTACGAAGCAAGCGGATAGTTGGCCCAGTTCAGTTCCAGCATTCATTAAAGTTGGAGAATTTGGTAGGAATTCAAAGTTAATCATCATTTGATAGAAATCAGCAGCAGTTTTTGTTGCATCTGCTGAAGTATCATATGATAGATCAGCTTCAGCTATTGCGTTGGCGACTCTTTGGAAAAGCTGTTTCGGAGTTTCAATAATATTTCTGGATTCGTCGCGTAACAAATATCTAGCGGATAAAATGGTTACGGCGTTTAGATTAAGCTTGAGATCGTCTTCTACACCTAGAAGTGCCTTTGCGCGTCTAAGATCACTTCTGTTCTGTCGGTAAAGAATATAGGATTTAGCAACTGAAGCATGCCCTTCCTCAATAAGTATTTTTTCCACAAGATCTTGGATATTTTCAACGCTTGGGACAGTCGACTCATCGCATTTTGATTCAAGAGATTTGATAACTTTAAGCGATAATTTATCTGAAGTTTCCCTATTTGTACCGCCGACCGAACTTGCAGCTCGCCAAATGGCTTCAGAAACTTTAGATTTATTAAATGTTACAATTCGACCATCGCGTTTACGTATTTGAGTTAACTTTAATTTATCTTCATTTATGTTCAAAACTGGTTCACCAAAGATAGTAGGAGTTAACCATCAATGATATGAATATTTTTGTGAGCCACTTAAAATTATTTGACTAATCCTGAGGCGCTCTAGTTTTACAATGCGTATATACGAGACGAATCGAGTTTTGCATGGATTTGACATGGGCGATCTATTGTATAGCGTCTCATGCGATTGGAGGTTCTAATTAGATTCTAACAATTAGTAAATTAATTAATGATTAAAATCCCTGAATTTTCCATGACGCGGATGTTTGGACTTGACCGATTTATAGAAATGGTGGTTGTTGTATTGTTGCGGATTTACAGATTTTACATCGGCTAATTGGGGAGCTAGTTTTAGAACCACAGTTTCTACAGATATACATATCACGAGTGATTGTATAACTATTTATTTTCCCGTTCAGTTTATTAATTACATTTAGGATATCATCGGCAGATGATTGTTTAGATAACTGAAGTCGCACTGAACAACCTCCATTTAGTTTTGATGAGAAGAGTTCAGCTTTTCTAAGTAAATCATCTTTTACATTGTCTATCTGGATATTGATACTTTGAGAGTAACCATGTTTTACTTGAGGACCAACTGCAGATTTTCCGTATTTTTCAGTGTCCAGAACAGCTAGTCTTTTGGTTCCATATTCAGGAATCATTGCGACAGTAACTTGTTCTTCTTTTTCTGAAGCCACTTTATTAGCTGTGTCTAATATTTTTTCACTTGTTGAAAGATAGTTTGATAAAGAAGATCGCACTCCGGATATACTGTTAATTGCCTCAGGCAACGCGGTTAGGTTAACCACAAGCTTAACATTCTCAGCAGACACTATAGCAGAATTACTAGCTAGCGCAGGCATAAGTCCTTTTTTTATTGTTTCTGCAACTATTTTCTTTCTTGCAACCAGTGCGTTTTTAGAGGATCTCAGGAGTAGAGCCAATTTGGCTCTTAAGTATGTCTCATCACCAATTGATTCATGAACCATTCTTGCCAAGTTTAAAGATAACCCGTGCAGTATAACTCCGTTAAAAGACTGTGAATCTATAGAATCACCCCTTAAACCTAGATAAGAGTAAAAGGAATCATTTTGACAAAGTGATATTGCACCGCCAACATTTACTATCGACAGGAGATTGTCCGCGAGCTCATTTTTTCCAATTAAATTGTCGTTTAGTATTAGCTTTAATTTCGGCAACGGGGTAATACTTGAGTATTCTTTGTAAGCCTCAAGAATAAGTCGGGTGGAACGATCTAATGATTTTTGATCACAGTCAAATTCTTTATCTAGAGTTCCACCTATTTGGATAGAGACAAATGGTGATGTTTTTTTACGGGGTAGAGACAAAGATGATAAAATAAAACCTTGTTTAAGGGTTCTAAGCGCGTCTTCATCACTCAAGTTCCCTATGGAAGAGGCGACGTACCCATTGAATCCTCTGCAGCAGATCTCTGCAGAGCTTTCAGACGCCATTAAAGAAGCTAATGTTGTAAACGCTGTGGTAGCATCAGCTAAATCCTTAGGAGGCGAGATCCGCGGAATAGGAAATAAGCTACCTGCGAAGTTTAGACCTGAATTCTTTAAATGAGTTAAGTCGATGAATAAGGTATCGGGAACAAGGCCCCATCTACCAGAGTTGGAGATGTGGATATCACCAGATAAATGAAGGTCAGAGACATCTTTTGGTAGCTGATTAAGAAATAGGAACTCCGATAAAACCGCCTCAAAAGTTTGGGATAATAAACTATCAATGCCATCACCTGAAGACCCGATCCTGGCGATAAGTTCATTCACATCATAAACAGGTAACCCAAGGCGTGTTAATCGATGTCTATATTCATCATATCCATGTTCAATTAACACAGAATTCACAATTTCCCTAATTAGCGGAGAGGTGAGATATGTTGTTTGGAATTTATAAAGCCTAGATTCGACTTCACTTGTGATCTTCTGAGCTAACTCAACAGGCATTCCAGCTTCTTTTACAAGACTTTGAGTGATTTTGTCAACGTTAAATTCTTCCATTGTTTGTCTAGAAGTTCTCACAAAAAGTTTTCCGCTTTCAATTACTGATTGTTCTTCGATCTGCCGAGTAAGATTAAGAATTAGACGGCCGAGACTTGTGACAGAATACTTACGCTCAGAACGACTTAAGTTAATGAGCATTTGTCTCACGAGTTTCCTAAGATGATAAGCGAACTTCCCTGACTCTTTTTTTGATTTGAATCCCGCCAAAGTTTTTAATTCTGAATAACTAAGAGGACCCTTTGTGTTTAGTATACGTAATATCTCTAACCTATTTGAGGAAGCAATGACGGAATAAATTGTTTTTACTCGCCTAGTTCCTATATGCAAAGTAATATCCTCCATATTGTGTAGCCCAACAATTGATCATAACAATCATATTTACTCACGTCATCATTGGTTAATAAAACTTGACTCAACATACAAGTTCTTAGTAAAAAACGTTAGCTATAGTACATGATAACAGCTTGATATTCTCAGGTACTAGAATAAGTTTTTCAATAAGAGGACTAAAGTTAATAATTAAAGAGATTGATGACATATACCATTAAAGAATTATGTAAAATAGGAGGCGAGATATCTCCAGGGCCCAAACCAAAATTTACAATAATAGATTTAATCAAATTTCTGTTTATTCTTCAAGTAAGAAGCCCCGTGGGAAGAAAAGCATTAAGTAAAAGATTAGGATTAGGTGAGGGAACTATTCGAACAATGTTAAGTAGGATGCAGAATAATAAAATAATAGAAGTGGGTAAAGATGGATGTAAGCTTACTGAAATTGGAAAAAGGCATAGTAAAGCAATATCCAAGTTAATGTTGCATCCAAAACCAATTAAGGCATCGGATTTAACTCAGTCAAGATATAGTTATTTTATTCTTCTGCGTAAAGTTTTACCAAAGGTTAAAACAGGGATAGAGCAAAGAGATGCAGTAGTTAGATTAGGTGGAAAAGGAGCGTTTACAATTATCTGCAGTGGTAAGAAGTTTAAATCACCTTCAGAAGACATGTTCTTTGAAGATAAGTATCCATCATCACTTTGGATGTTTATAAGAAATACAATGTCACCAAAAGATGGAGACGTCATTATTATTACTGGAGCGGACTCACAGGTAATTGCGGAGAATGGGGCTATAGCAGCAGCTTTGACTCTATTAGAGCCCAATATTGTGATTTAATGATACCTAGAATCTTGGTTTAAAAAAAGATTAATAAGTAAATTTTTATCCAAAACACATAAAACATTAAAATAATAACTGTGAAGCCTAGGGGACACAGGTTTGGGGCTAGCAAAACTTTCCAAAGTAACTATGCTTGTCCCACGAAAAGATCTGGACATTACACTTAGAAATATTTCAGAATTTGAGTGGTTTCATCCATCGCCAATTGAATCAGCATTTTCTGATCCAAAGATGGAAGACATAGGCGGAAAATCTTTCAAACTATTCGCGGAGCTAGATGAACTTACTACATCTTTGGGGGTTCAACTAGAACCAGGGGTAATTGAGATATTAAAGAAAGGGTACAACATTGTACAAGAAGAAAGAAACGCTGAAGATTGGTCAGACTTCATTCATAAAGTTGAGAAAGAAGCTAGACCGATAATATCAAATCTAAGGAACACAGTCGATTCAACCAACAATTTAAAAAAGAATGTTTCTGACGACAAATCTTTGAAAGCTGCGCTCTTAATGCTTTCAAATTATTCAATAAACCTTGAGTCAATAAACCGATTCAACAGGATACATGCAGTTTTTGCAATAGCTACTTCTAAGGATGTAAATGAAATTAGAAAGAGCCTGCCTGATGAGATTTTAATAGAATCATATTTAACAAAGGTCGAAAGCGCCATTTTATTAATAGGACCAAAGTCGGAGTCAGACCGAATTGATAAAGCTCTAAGAAGCTTTGAGGTAAGGCCGTTTTCCATCCCAATAGATTTACCTCAGAATCCAGCTAAAGCATATCAAGTCGTCAATAAAAGATTAATTGAATTAGAGGAAGAACTATCTAGAAAACTTAATGAGTTAAAGACGATATCAACGGAGAATAGCCCAAAACTACTGAGTCTTCGAGAATCATCTCTTATTGCTTACAAAGTTACAGGAGCTATAAAGAAAACGGGAGATCTGAAAAGATTTGCGATAATACAGGGATATATTCCAAAAAATCAAGAGGCGGACTTTTACAACAAATGCAATTTGGGAATAACTTTCTTAGAAGAACCTAATGGACAAGAGGAAACACCAAGTCTACTCACGAATAAAGGAGCCATCAAATCTTTTCAGAATATAACATTAACCCAAGGGCCACCAATGCAAGGGGAGACAGATCCAACCCCACTGATAACATTTGTATTCCCAATTTTTTATGGGATGATGTTTGGCGATTTTGGCCAAGGAATGCTGCTTTTTCTTTTAGGGACATTATTGAAGATAAGGGGTAGCCCAGCTCTCAAGAGTTGGGGAACTATATTGATGGCGGCTGGTGGAGCAGCAGCAATTATGGGATTACTTGTAGGTGAAGCGTTTGGAATCCATTTGGGCACTTTATCAGGCATCGGAGAATTTTTCAGTCAAATCCAAATATTAAAACTAACAGAACATGGCCAATTTAATCAAGAAACAGTAACCATATTATTAACAACATCTATTGTGATAGGAGTTATTCACATCACAATAGGGCTCATATTAGATATAGTTAAAGGACTGCGAGAAAAGAGCAAGTTAGCACTCTTAACTTTAAAGATACCATCACTAATACTCTACATTTTCGGTGTGGGATTTAGCATGTCATTCATAGCAGCAGGTTTTAGCTTTGAAGCACTATGGTCAAGCACAAATCGCGTACCATTGATTTCAGATATCGTGGGATATCCAATTGCAGCAAATAGTCTAGCTATGATAACTCTTCCAATTGCAATAATAGGAGCAGGTTGGATTATTATAGGAAAACCAATTGAAGGTATTCTGGACAAGAACCATAAAGAGAAAGAAAGCCCATTTATGGCATTAATATTTGGCGTAGTAGAATTCCTTCTTAGGATGGTAGAATTTCTAGCAAACACAATAAGCTATGCACGGCTTGGGATACTGCTTTTAGTTCATGCAGCATTAATGTTTACGGTATCTATGACTTTATCATCAGGTCCAGCTATGCTTCCGCTATGGATAGTAGGTAATTTGGGAGTTATGGCGCTAGAAGGATTAATAGTGTACATTCAAGACATAAGGCTTCACTTGTACGAGTGGTTCACAAAATTCTATGAGGGGACAGGTATGAGCTTCACGAAAATAGTTCCACAGACTATGTATATCAAAATAAAATGGCAACACGGTAAATAAAAGAAAAATAAATGATCGAAGCCTCTTAGGAAAAAATGACTGAAAACTAGATTAAGGTCATCTTTGAGATAATCTTGCTAGAACCGAGAGACTGTTCAACTCCGAATGCAAGAGCAGAAAGATTCTGTACTTCTAGCTCTTTCAATCGTATCATACCTAAATTAACTCCAAGTCCACTTCCTTGCCACGTAAAAGATTTCAATGCACGCTTATAGACAAGCAATTTGAATTCAGATTCAAGTTTATTGATTGATTCCTCATTACTTACTTCAGAAGATACAAGACGCTTATATGATGTTTCGCTCACCTTTTTTAATGCCTCAGTAAGGTTGCCGGAAGAAATAATACGTTCAAGCTTTTTCAGTGGAACATCAAATATTGGGGCAATTATCAATTCACGCGATTGTGGTGCAGATAAGTCCCAAACTTTAGCGCGTAATAAACTAATAATATTATATGAGTCTAAATCTATAGAGATTATTGGTCGAACATTCGCTTTATCTGGAAGATCATGCTTTGCTAGTGGAAAAACTTTTTTAGTAAGACGATTATATTCGTTTATAAGATTCTTATAAAAAGCTCGATCTAAGTAAGTGTCAAATATTAAAAGATCAGAATTTGTTCTGTAGATTTTGATGGCTTCTGCCAAATCTTTAGAGAATTCAGTCTTTAAGAGAGCTTTAGGTATCGATTCGAGATCGGGTGAATTTAAAGAGCGAACTATTATGTCTCTTCGTCCAACTTGCTCCTCTGCAAAGAAGTTAATTTTTGAAGCAATTTCGTCATGACTTAACCCAATAGCTTTCCCTTTGGCGATAGTTTTTAAATTCCAAATCAAATATTTACCATAATAAGCTGTAAGAAAGTGGTATCGCGGAGATACTCTCATGATTGCGTAGTGGATTGAAGCCAAATGTTCCCGAAAGGCCATCTCAAGTGTTTCTGAATTTTGGAGTTTTTCAAGTTTAGAAACAGATTCATTGTAAGGTGTTCCTTTTAATCTGGCAGCTAGATCATCTAAGTCTTTTGCTTCGGAGAGAGTTTCTAGGACATGGCGTTGCAGAAGCATTCCTTTTTTCGCAAACGATTTTGTTGTTGAATAAGTTTCATCTACGAATTCTCCCCGGATCTTCAATTGTTAATCACCGGATACTGCGTTTACTACTAAGGTTACTGCCTTTGCAAATGATTTGTCTATCTGTTTCCTCAATAATATTAAATCTTTTTCTCCTTTTTCAACTATAGTTTTAGCGTCTTTTTCAGTTTCAGATTTAACTTTAGAAATGCTTTTTTCTACTTTTTTGTGGGCGATTGTTAATGCGGTGTTCTTTGCATCGTCGGATTCTTCCTGAGCATATGATAAGATCTCGCGTTTTATTTCAGAAATTCTGAGTTTTATTGTTTCAATCTCCTGCTCCATTTCTGATAGAGTGGTAATTGCTTTCTCGATTTTAATATCTGATTGTTGAGACAATATCTACCTTCAAAGTTCCATAAATGCATGTAATAAAGATTAGCTATTAATGCAGTCTATGTTGATAGATTTAGAATAGCTTTAGCTAGGTCTCCATTGGAATCCGTAAGCGCGGCTATTGCCTTTTCCCTCGAGACATTTGATTGCTGGGAGACTAGGACAATATCTTCTTCGGTGAATTTGGGGCGCTCTCTAACCTGCTCTTCTATTTCAGATCCAGAAACTTGGAATATTCGCATCCCTTTCATATTCATTTCAGATACGCTTGGATCTTTTACCAACAAATCTTTTGTAGATGTTCGGATAATTACTTCTTCGACGTCAGACATTTCTTGCAGATTTACACCCATTTTGTCTAACATTCTACGGGTTTGCCTACTATCGAAATTTGCCCTCAATAATGACTCAACACCAATTACTTGAAATAAATAGTCATTAAGCCTTTTCCTCTAGATGGACACCTGGTTCGATTGAATTTCTTATTTTTACAGCAACTCCGCTGGAGAAATCGATCATCATTTTAGAGGATAAGATCGCCTTTCCCACAGCTAAAACGTGGTTATTTGAATCTAGAACAACCACTTCAGATCCTGGTTTAATTCTTGATCCGCATTCCACAATGTGCTTTGCAAAAACTGATTTCCCAAGCGCTACATATTTAGATGCGTCTTCTGTTATTTTAACAGTGTTTTGCCTGAATTCTGGCGATCTATTTAATATTTGACCACCTTCAAGTGTTAAAGCCAAACCGCCATCCACCCGCATAGTGGCAAACAATTTATCAGATATCATAATATTTTTTAGGCGACCGGTTTTTTTAGAGAACTTAAGGTCAACTTTTAAACCTGAGATGGTTTTGCTAACTTCTTTGCCGAAAATATAGTCGAGGAGCATACTTACTCTGCGATTCTCATCCATTTATATCCAGATAATTAGAAAATCAACTAAGATATATGTAGAACGCCTTTTTGGACCTAGAGGGGTAATTTCGAAGAGATTATATGCCCCAATTATTTAAAGATGGCACATGCCACAACAATGTGAAGTATGCGGACAGCCGATATATGGAGCGCCCCAATCAGTCATTATCGAGGGAGGAACCCTAAAAGTATGTGGATCTTGTTCCAAGCTTGGAAAACCAATAACACGGAAAAAACACGTAATACCAAACAAAATATCATTCACCAACCAGTCAAATAGACCGATAAATATTATCAAAGATGATCTTGAACTCAGACAAGATTTCAATAAAGTTATTAGAAAAGCACGTGAAAAAATGGGTATTTCTCAGGAAGAGTTAGGTAGGAAAATTAATGAAAAATTATCAGTGATTAAACATGTTGAGAGCGCAAAACTAACACCGGATAATAGTTTAGCTAAAAAACTTCAACATTATTTAAAAGTTGAACTATTAGTTCCAGATGAATCAGAATTATAAGGAACCAGTGCAATCAGTTAATGGATCGAAAGGCAATACTTGTTACCTATCCAGATAGATTCATAATTAGGGAAGCAGAAGAATTAGCCGATGCCGCAGGATACAAAATTATACACTCTATTACCCAGAAATACCTTAAACATGGTAAATACGGGATGGGGTCAGGAAAAGCAGAATATCTCAAAGAATTAGTAGAAGAACTATTACCGGATGTTATCATTTTTGACGAAAAACCAAGAACACGCCAAATCTATAATTTAGCCACGATGACAAAGACTGAGGTAATAGACAGAGAAAAACTGATATTAGAAATCTTTTCTAAAAGGGCTTCTTCGGCAGAATCAAAATTGCAAGTTCAACTCGCGGAGCTCAGATATGAGCTGCCCAGAGCTAAGGAGAAAGTGAGATTATCCAAAATCAGCGAACAACCAGGCTTTTCAGGGTTGGGAGCATATGAAGTCGACCTTTATCATCTATCGATTAAAAAAAGAGCGAACGCAATAAATTCTAAACTTAAAGACGTAATTAAAAGGAGAGATCTATACAGAAGACAAAGAATAAAAAACGATATACCAAACGTTTCTTTGACAGGGTATACAGGCGCGGGTAAAAGTACATTTTTTAACTTAATCACAGGTGAAAGAAGGGAAGTAGACAAAGGTTCATTTACCACCCTTACAACAGCCACAAGAGCAATTTCTGTATCAAAAGGTAAAGTATTATTTTCAGATACTGTAGGCTTTATTAGCAGGCTCCCAACATATATGATCGAATCATTTAAATCAACTTTAGAGGAATTAACTTATTCTGATCTTGTTCTTTTACTGTTGGATTCGAGTGAAAAATTTGAAGATTTACAATTAAAGTATTATAGTTGTTTAGATATTATTTCAGAACTACAGGTTAATCCATCGAAGGTTCACCTGATTTTTAACAAAGCAGATCTAACTTCCGCCAATGAAATAAATGATATAATTAGGAACCTATCACCTGAACTTGAATCATATTCGATTATCTCAGCAAAAACAGGTTTAGGGATTAAAGATGTTCTAAAAAGAATCAACGACGAAGTCTTCGAATATGCCGAAGCTCAAATTGATTTGACATATCAAGAGATGAATAAGCATTATAAGGATTTATTTAAATTAAGAGAAAAAACTAAGGTAACCGTAATAACACATCAAGACGGATCAGTCACACTCAATATAGTAGGAGAGCCCTGGGTTTTAAAGAAATTTGAAGCGGATTTGAGAGAAGGAAAAAATGAGAAAAAAGATTAAACCTGAGATTTGGGTAATGAGGGTTGGCCATAGACTGGTAAGAGATGATAGAGTATCCACACATATTGGCCTAGTGGCTAGAGCTTTTGGAGCAACAGGAATGTACATTGACAATGGAGACAAGGAAATTAAAGAATCATTAGATAAAGTTACAAGAAGGTGGGGCGGCGGTTTTAAAGTAGAAATAATTAATGGATGGAAAAAAATCTTGCATGAATGGTCAGATTCCGGAAAAATAATAGTTCACCTAACTATGTATGGCAGTTCAATAAATCAAACTATCGATACTATCAGGAGCCACGATGAGGACATTATGGTTATTGTAGGGGGAGAAAAAGTCCCAAGACCAGTATACGATATTAGTGATTATAATCTTTCAATAGGTAATCAACCTCATTCAGAGATAGCAGCATTAGCTGTGTTCTTAGATAGATTCTATAAAGGCGAAGAACTTAAAGGCATGTTTAAACAATCTAAAATATGGATAGTTCCAAACTCTAAAGGTAAAACGGTGCAAATAAATAATGAAAATTGAATATGAAGATTCATTTGTTAAGATATCAGGATTATTAGGCGGAGAAGATTATGTTAAAGTATCCAGAGCCTTACTTAATAACGACGACTCAACAGATGAGGAAATAGCTAGTGCGACCGGATTAAAGATAAATATGGTACGAAAAGCGTTGTATGAACTTTTTGGGCGTTCCCTCATAAGCGGCATCCGAGTACGAGATCTTAAAAGAGGGTGGTTTGTCTATAGATGGAGAGCCCAAAGGGACCAAGTTGAGGGATTCATAGATACACAGAAACATAAAGCTTTAGAAAGATTACAACAAAGACTTACTCATGAAGAGTCTCATGAGTTTTATTCTTGCCCAAGTCCGGAGTGTCAAAAAATGCCGTTTGAACAAGCAATGGAGACATTCTTTAAATGCCAACAATGCGGAGAAATACTTAACAGGGTACAAAACGGCGATCTGAAATTTGCATTAACATGGAAGTTAGAACAAATGCGAACAGAAATATCGAAGTCAAAGTAAAGATTTAAGACCATCAAATTGATTAGCTAACTTGTAGCGGGGTGGGGAAGCCAGTCTTACCCATATAGGATTGGGGCAAAGTTATCCCGGCGGGCTCATAACCCACAGATCGGTCGTTCAAATCAACTGGATTAATATTAATCCAAGTAGTGAAATTCGACCCCCCGCTACTGAATAATTCCAATAGGAGTATGGTATGTGGGTTATATGAATAATTTTATTAGATCACCATTTTGGATGTTCATTATTTATCCACTTAATGAGGAGTCTTTAGTGATCGTTTAATCATTAAACACAATATTAAGAGAATTGATGTATGAAAAGAGGGAAATAACATCTTTCTTAAAACACATGCTACTAATGACCCTATTTGATAGATTTTGCTTTTTCGATCAGCTCGTTTATCAATGTAGGTTCAGTTATTTCTATAACCCTTGATCGGCCAACTTCATACACACTAATTAACCCAACTAATTCTAAGGTCTTAATATGTCGATATATTGTAGCATAATCAATATTAAGATTTCTTGAAAGTGCCTTAATATGCAACGGTCTTTTTGATGTTTTTATCATATCCAAGATTTGAAGACGAACTATACTACCCAAGGCATTGAATACTTTTGCAGCTCTAGAAACACCGATTTTTTCAGACAAATACCAATCATATTCATCTAATTTAGGCAGATTAATTAATATTATGGTGAATATATTAACATTCAATTACATGTATAATATAAATATACTCATTATTTGTATAAAATTATATTAATATTAAAAAATGAGAGCAGATATATTTTCTTTACCCCAAAATTACTAAGGTAAAGATAGAAAAAAAGAGAAGGTATATTTGGAGAAAGGAAATAGGAGAAGATGTGGGGTCGTCGGCTAGACTTTGTTTAGATGAGGGCAATTCTGGTCCAGGCTACATGGTTTGGGTAACTTGGATAAGTTAAAAACACCATGTGATCATGGGTTCAAATCCCATCGACCCCACCATATTTAACCAGAAAATCCAAAATCTCTTGCTTCTTGAACAAATTTGTTAATAACATTTAATTGTATTATTGTATATCTTAAAAAGAAATCATTTTTCGACAACTTCAGAATATAGGTTAGATTAAATAACTTTTCAGTTTAATACCGTCTATTATTGAAAATTTTAGAGTAAATTGACGCGCTAAAATTAATATTTTTTTAACTATATATTTTGAATATTGGCGGAAGAAAAAAAAGATACCGCCTTCTTTTACTGTAGTCCCTTTCGTTTTCAGAGGTCAAAGAAAAAATTCTTTTTCTTTTACTCAGTTTCTGGTACTGTTTCTTTTGCTTCTTCAGTTGTCGAAGCTGCTACTTCTTCAGTTGTCGAAGCTGCTACTTCTTCAGTTGTCGAAGCTGCTACTTCTTCAGTTGTCGAAGCTGCTACTTCTTCAGTTGTCGAAGCTGCTACTTCTTC
>Ga0187827_10000412_pt1 | contig 68370 bp, 48 predicted proteins | sample ETNtaG_39_FD_167969 | JGI IMG/M metagenome (GOLD analysis project Ga0187827, IMG submission 167969) | Marine microbial and viral communities from oxygen minimum zone, Eastern Pacific Ocean - ETNP2014_SV_150_PacBio MetaG (Illumina Assembly) | ecosystem: Environmental > Aquatic > Marine > Hypoxic... | reverse complement strand
ACATCTATAAAATAAGGGAAAAAGAAAACCGGGCAGGAAATCTCCTGTCCGGTTTTCAATTCGAATTAAAGAGTAGCTTAGCTCGCCCTGTCAATCAATTCTTTTACATGTACTTCAAGAGGCTTTTTCCGGTCAAATTCTTCACCGTTAATCAAAATCTTTGGTACTGCCAATCTTAGGCCAGTTGATCTTAACTCATTGGTCTCCTGATAAATTTGCTTTTGAAGTGCAGGGTCAGTTATATCTTCCTGAAGGAGTTGAATGTCTAAGCCCATTTCATCAGCCAATTGAAGTGGGAGGTCCTCATTATTTTTCAAATCCCTGAATTGTGCCATAATCGCATTATGCATCTCATGATATTTACCTTGGCGTCCCGCTGCCAAAGCATACAAAGCTGCTTTGTTTGCCTGTTTATGAGATCTTAAAGGAAAATTTTTAAAAACAACCTTCACGTCATTTGGATACTGAGCAACTAATTTGTCCACCGAACTGGTGACTCGTGCACAGTATGGTCACTGATAATCCATCCACTCTATAACGGTCACTTTGGCATCTTTCGCCCCAATATAATAGGAATCTCCCACTGGAATGTTAAATGTTTCTTTGGGTGCTATTTCCCAGTTGTAGGCTAGGATTTTTGTTCCGTCTTTAAGGGTGGCCTGTTGTGGCTCTTTTGACTTTGAAGGATTTTCCTTAGATGTTAGCTTAATTAGCTCGGAATCCTTTTCAGCTATCTTCTCAAGTATTTGAGCATTCTTTTTCTTTAATTGTTCAATCACCAGGTCCTTTTCTTTAATTAGCACTAACAATGATTGTTCATTATTGTTACACCCTATTAAAAGTAAAGTGACCAATGTAAATAGTATCATTTTCATTTGGGACTTCATTATTATTTATTTTCCTAATTAAGATGGGGAACTTACTATAGATATAACATTTATTTTAAAATAGAAAATTAGGGTTTTGTAAAATAGTACAATTACCACTATCTTTAATTTGATTCAAAATAAGTCCATTGAGCTATTTAGTGCATTATAGCGGACTAATGTTCAATTGAAATTTTGATAGTTTTGAGGTGTTTCCAAGAACCGCTGATATTATTATAAACAGGAGGCTATGTTTCCTTTAGATATAAAGTCATGGTATAATTAATATGATCGAACACGAGACGATACCTCTCTTTAGCTCTTTGTGGTGGACTACAAATATTTCAACGGCTTTCGTGATATTTATACTTATCTTTCTTGGAAAGAGATTAAAATCCAATCAGCAGGCGAACTTTGGTAAAATACTTGGATGCTTTTTATTATTTAGAAGTATCTGGAGCCATTTTTATCAGGCCTATCTTGGGCTATGGACCATTGAATCCAGTCTTCCCCTCCACTTATGTGGAATATCAGCAATTTTATCGGGAATTGTTTTAATTACCCAGCACAAACGGATGTACGAATTATTATATTTCTGGGGAATAACAGGCGGATATACTTCTATCGTCACACCGGAATTTACTATTGGAACCCAGGGATTGCTTTTTGCAGATTACTACATATCACACGGTGGAATACTGTTTGCTGCACTTTACTGCACTATTGTATATAAAATGAGACCATCTAGAGGATTCTGGCTCAAAATATTTCTTTGGTCTCAACTTTTCATTCCGGTTGTGGGTACTCTGAACTATCTATTGGAGTCAAACTACATGTATATAAATGCACCACCTGTGGTTGAGAATCCTTTTGTGTTCGGGGATGCCCCTTTTCATCTTATTGGATTTGAATTAGCAGCTTTGCTCCATTTTTGGTTGTTGTCGCTCCCCTTCCGAAAATATTATAATAATAGTTGAAAACTAATCTCCATTATTTTTCTTAATAATATTTTTTTCTTGGAGTTTCTTAATTTTAGGACTGATAACCAATCTACAGTATCCAGCTGAATTATTATATTTAAAATAGTCCTGGTGGTATGGCTCTGCTGGATAAAATTCCGAAATACGGATAATCTCTGTGATAATTGGGTTTTTATACACACCTTTATTATCCCATAATTTTTTTGATGAATCAGCAATGATCTTTTGATGGTCATCATAGGCAAAGATGATAGATCGGTATTGAGTACCTACATCAGCGCCCTGTCTGTTTATAGTGGTAGGGTCGTGTGCCTGCCAAAAGATTTCAAGAAGTTCTTCATAAGATATTTGATCTGGTTGAAATTCAATCTGGATCACCTCCGCGTGACCTGTCTCTCCAGAACACACTTCCCGGTAGGTCGGGTCTTTTGTTTTACCCCCAGCATACCCAGACTCAACTTTCACCACTCCATTCACCCTATTAAATACCGCCTCCATACACCAGAAACACCCTCCACCAAAAGTAGCTTTTTCACTGTTATGACTCATCTCTATTTTTGGTTCTCCTTTTTTTGGATTAGTAGTTGATGAAATAAAACCGATATTACTTAAAAAAATATAAAAAAGCACAGCTGTCTTCCAGTTTTTAAATTTTTTCCAATCCAATTATTCCTCATTTGGTTATATTCCAATTCATCCTTGATGGGATAAACTTTATGTTTGATATTTGCTCAGACACTTGAAGTTATCTTATCTTAATATTAAGAACATATATAGTTAAAATATTTAATGTAATCTTTCTATTTACATTAATCTCAATAGAGGAAGCCTAATGAATACAGATTATAATATAGAAATTTCAAAAGAACGTACTCCAATGGAGTCTCTCATACTGTTATTGGTCATTCTTGGTCTTTCCGACCGCCAACTTGTTTTTGAAGAACAAACAAAAATTCAAGCTATAATTACAAACCATTTCCCTGAACACTCTGAACAAAGATATCAGGAACTCCTACAGTCAACTATATCGACCATCAAAAATCTGGATTTTAATTCGCAAACTGAGCTATTAAAAACTGTTTCAGTTGAAATAAAAACATATTATTCTGGTAAAGAAACTTTACCAATTATTTTTTCAGAATTGAAAGAATTGCTAGAGGCAGATGGTATTGTATATAGTTTTGAGGCTCAACTGCTTGAGATGATAAATAAAATATGGAACTAACTATCTGATTACTTCATCAGTACAATTTTCTGGGTTTCTATAAACCTATCAGTTGAGAGCTGAAGAAAATATATCCCGCTTGGAAATCCTGATGCGTTCCATTCAACGGAATGGTGTCCCAATTCTAGTTCACGTTCTATCAATGTATTAACAATTTTCCCTGTTATATCATAAACCTTCAGGGTCGTAGTTGCAGATGAACCCAAAGAGAATCTGATGGTTGTGGAAGGGTTAAACGGATTAGGAAACGATGGGAAAAGTGTGAACTCAGTAGGTGTTTGTGAAGAAGTTTTATTTATTAAAATGAGCCTTTCTGATCCACCACTCAGTTCCAAGATCTGAGTATCTGAACACATGAATACATTTCCATTCTCATCAATGATTTCCCATTTATCAGCATCTTTAATATCACAATCAAGGGTCAATTGATCATCATCACTCATCAGTTCAATCACACATTCATCTGTTGTGCACAGTTTAGTATCACCGGAAAAACGGATGTCAAAACCACCTGAGGGTGGTTTGGGAGGCAGACTATAGCTCAATAAATAATTCTCCGAAACACCCTCACCAAAATATAAAGATATGTTGTTCAGTTCTAACGTGTTCAAATGTTCAGGTAAATGATCAGATTTGGCTCGCCTATCCTGACCCGATGAAGAAAATATTATTTCACCCTCTCCTGAACTTCTGAGCCAGTACGCTTTACCCGGGACTAAATTCTCCGGTAAAAAATATCCTAGATCATATCCGTAAATTGTATTGGGAATAACAATCCCATTTGGATCTAAAATCGATTCCACAGAGGTGGAATATGATATGCCTGAGATGAGATTCCATCCTTCCACCAGAGAAACAGCTAGCTCATCAACAGGGGTACCGCTAAAGGATGTGATGTTATCCTGTGACATTCTCAGCCAATATCCCGTTCCCATTGCCAGATTTTCAACCTGCTGATATCCTGAGCCAGACATATAGCTGAACAACGTATTTTGAATAGATTCTGGAAACAGGTCAATGTAAAAACTTGATTCGCTGACAACAGGAAGCCCAACAAGATTCCAACCAAGCAGATAGTCCTGATCGATGGTTATGGATCCTGAGCCGAGAGTGAGTATGACTGGAATATTACCGGTTCCCCCATTACTGGATATAGATATGTAGCCCTCATACTCACCGGAAGATATATCTTCGGTGCTTACAACTACACTGATATTATCTGACATTCCATATTCTAACTCTCCTTCAATCGGAGACACAGAAAGCCAATCGGGACCCTTAGAGTATTTAATGGATAATTCATCATGCACATATCCATTATTAAAACTTACCTGGAGTCCAGCAGAGCCTGTACCATTTTGAACTCCTATGGTAGCGGAGTGTGTCCCAGTAATGGACCTGTAATTAAGCTGTATCTCTCCTGATGGATAGAGGACAAACTGAAAATCATAATAACTGTTTGGATAACCGCTCCACCAGTGTGCCACTCCATCAAACGAAACAACGCTTCTCTCCGCATTGCTGTGCATATAAATATTCCCTTCACAGTACTCATTACAATTGTCATTTACAGGATTGAGGTCATCCCAAAATCCAAAGATGGCAGGTCTGGGAGCACCGGATGACGGAATGGTGCTGTTGTCCCAGGAATTTACATCGTCACCAAATCCAATCCAGCCGTTTGGACTGATAATGTATTGGTCATAATCCTGCCCATAAAATGGGAAATCAAACCCTATATCAAATGGACCTTCAGCATCATCATTATCTGAGAAAGCTACTACGTTATCATCAACGGAAATTTCAATCCATTCATAATCAAGATTAATTTCAAGGTCTGAATCAGTCCATATCATTCCTTCCTGGTCCGGCCCCCCACCAACACTAGAAAAGGGAGAGACCCCTATCTGATAATTTAGAATAGATTCTGGTTCTCCTGCATTTGTAAGTATCAGATCTTGCGCATCTGTTTCATTTAGAGACATCTCAAAATGCATAAAGTCAGGCGTGTATGCCAGCTCTCCTGCTGAACCTGTATCATAACTATCCAAAACTAATGTTCCAGTATTCTCAGAGTCAAGCCAGTCTTTCAATCGATTGGATGAACTGCTACCCCAGTCCCAGGATGCAGAGACCTTACCATAATAATCATTAAAATTAAATGAACAGGATGCCTGACCACCGTGAAGCTGACCCACAATACGATAGCTGTTATCAAACAAAGGAGAGCCTGAGGATCCTGGCTCGGTAGTACCGTCCTCCCAACTAGAAACCCGCCAGTGAGAACCATCATTTCCACTCCATCCATCAGAAATGCCGGTATCATAATCAAAAGATATTTTCTTTATATCTCCTGACGGATGATGAATTCCAACTGGCTGTTGGGGAGCCACATCTTCCGCTGACCATCCTGCATAATTCACATTATAGATAGCAGGTATGGTCTCTGTCAATTCCAATAACGCAAAATCTGATGTTGACCTGCTTGCCCTGAGAACGGACCCCTGTACCGTTTGATTTGTGGGACCGTCCTGGTTAGCGCATCCTGGACTTTCGTAATTGAACATAAAGATCCAGGAATTATTTCCACCGAGGCAGTGGTTTGCGGTCAAAAAATATTGGGTCTGGTCCTGTTGAACATTATTTACCAATGCACCGGTACAAATACGTGACCCACCGGAGGTCAGGATCATTGCCACAGCTCTGTTGTGATCCTGCCACAGCATACCTTCCGGACAGTTAACATTGTTGTTGCAGCTTCCAGAGTCGCCATACCCTCGCGTTCCCTTAAACCCAAACAGGTTGCGGTAGGCATGAACAACTTTCCACAGACGAATCCGACCCTCTCCCAAAACTTCAGCCGGCTCAATATATTCAAGTACAATGTGGTCTCCCGGTACGGGCTGTGTAGCGAAGACTCCATCATCTTTATTATTTTCTTTGGTAAAAGCACCTATAACATAGGATTTATCTTCACTGTACACAAAAAATTTTCCACCGGGGGGCATAAAAAAATCATCATAAATAATATTGATGGAATGTGCTCCAGATGAGTGAACAGAAAGTCTCCACACCCTATCTCCATTTGATAAATATTCCCAAGTGCCCGAAGAAATCAGGTCGAAGGATACCTCCGTGCCATGCCCAAAGCGAAAGGGGACGTTCTTACCGGCAAGATTGTCCTCTTCCAACAGAGTTTGAACATCCACCGGCTCTATCGTAACCATTTCCAGTGAAGTAGTGAGGGGCTCCTTAAAACTAATTGGGGTGCCCCCTTTGCTCACCTGAGAATAGATAACAGAGCACAAGAGAATGGTATGTATAATCTTCATAACTTTCACCTAAAATTATTTATCATCTAATGATAAAACAGTTCGATAGCTGAAAGAAAAACCCCACATATCAGTATGATTCTCGACTGAAGAACCTTCATTTACCATGTTCAATTCCTGATAGAGCGGCGCTCTAACTGATATTGTAAAATGTTGATCTCCCAGGTTCCACATAAGGCCCACCGATCCGTCAACAATAAAACCTCCGGAGTTTGGTGCCGAGTCACCATTCCAATAATCCACACCTCTCTTTTGACCTATGAGTGCAAATTGAGGTATCCCTCCGAAAACTTGTTGGGTCTGCCAATAAGAAATGGCAATCGCATCAATCTGATAGCCTGGTAAAAATGAATAATCGTTTTCTTTAGGAGCAAAAGAATATTTCAGTATTCCACCACTGAAAATTGCAGATGAATCCCGTTTAAAATATTGTGCTTCTCCGGAAAGTCTAAAGGCTCCCTCACTCATTTCAAAATGTGTGTGTGTTTCTCCTTCATCACCAGCGAGAAATGGGTCTTCCTTCAATGTATTGTTGGAAGGAATAACTATACCTCCTCCAAAAAACAGACTTGTCCCTGGGCCAAAGGATATGTTTGATGATACATACCTAAGATTTATACTTATATTTCCAATACCTGACCTGGATTCATCACGATGATGTATATTTTCTCCCTGCGGAAAATGCATCGTTCTCTTTCCAATTATCATATTCATTTCCAAGTTCCATTTATCAGTCAACCCATAATTAATATTTATATCACTAACGTAAGAATCGAGTGTCCCCTCATGGGCCCCTGTACTATCCAGTGCTCCGTGCCCCCAATCAATATATTGTGCGGAAAAATTACTCCCTACAAGTAATTTACCCTTATCCAAACCAACACCTGTGTTTGCCGTCCCGACCGGGAGGCTAGGATTCGTTCACAAGGGTCACTGCCCAAATAGAATATTAAAATACAACCCGAATATGATTATTATATATTTCACAAATATAGTCCTTTTCAATTTTGATTTAGTGTTATGACACCGGTCCCTGATGACCTGACCCAGTATCCATTTCCAGGTAGAAAGCTGTCTGCTTGAACGTACCCATTCTCAAAACTATAAACCGTTCCCGGGACAATGAGATTTTCAGGGTCCCCCACATTTACCAATGCAATTTCTGATGATATCCCAGAAATTAGATTCCAGCCCTGGGTCAATTCAATGATTAGTTGATTTAACCCATCACCAATAATAGTAACATTCCCGGAATTTTCAAAGCGAAGCCAATAACCAGAACCATGTAATAGTTCATTTTCCTGAACATAACCACCGTCAAAGGAATACAAAGTCCCCCACACACTTTCGGGAAAAACAATTTGATAGTTTGTGCTATCGATGGCGAGCGGTAGCCCAACCAGATTCCAGCTTGAGCTGTAAGTAATAGTTAACTCCACAGCACCCTCCGGACAATAATTCCCATCGGGAGCGAGCTGCGGGAGTTTATGTTCACTGTTGTTTACAACCTCATGCATAGTGATGTCTGTTGATTCGAATAATTCGGGTGAACATGGCTCCCACTCATTTGCAATTCCTGCACAGGTTTGCGGATCATCAAGTATCCCCATATCCGTAACAATACACCAATACAAATACTCGATCGCCATACACTCATAGTCGCAGGTCCAATCATCGTAGTGATACCAAGCGCTCTCGGGATAATTGTTTGGTACCTCTAGAAATTGTCCTCCCCTGGCTATATCCATAGCATCAGACATGATTGAAGAGTTTGGGGAAAGATCAAATATATCTGGATAAATTGATACATGACCAACATGATTGATTGTGTGTAAAACCTCTTCAACTGTTGCGTCATCTCCCCAATGCCCGGGCTGGGCTGGGTCGATCTCATTACGAAAAAGCACGGCAGACACACCATCTCCATTATAGTGGTCCTCAAATTCATCCATGCAGGAATTCCCATCATAAGTAAAAACCGGCATCAGAGCCTGCTGAAATTGAAGTTCATTAAAAAGTGCCTCATCATCAACTACCCCATCTTCATCATTATCAAGAAGCTCCGCTGCGACTGCCGCAACATGGAGAACTTTTTCATCGGAAATATTTTGCTGGGCATACACCTCAAAACAATCCAGTACGTTTATATACTTTGAAAAACATTGGAAAGCAGGGTCGCCTGCATTTGGGTTCTCTTCAATCTCAAAACATACTTCGTTTTGTGCATGAAGCAACACTGTGAGACAAAATATGGTTACTATTATTTTCTTAAAATTGAGTCTTTCCATTTCAATTAAACAATCCTATGATGTTAAGAAAATTTTGACCTATTAAAGATTACTTATAACTTTCTTTACCGTTGTGTAACACACCGTCTTTCCCTCATCCAAGCTTCTGGGTTTTGCCTTTGAGCTGCCACTTGAAGGGCTAGAGCTCATTTCTTTCACCGTGACCCGGTTGTCAAGTGAGTAGCCCAAAGCGACATCTCCCTTTTCCATATTTTTCAGGGACTTTCCGTCATATTGGACCTCCCCAATACACATCTCTTTCAAACCTTTTTCCAGAGAAACGACTAACTTTGAAATATCAAACGGGCGCTCAGTTATAAAGAATTCAGTGAAAGAGGTCGGTCTGCTTTCAATTGAAATCTTATATCGATTTTTCACTCTTTACTTAGTCCTAACCAGTTTACAGACAGCATCCAGGAGACCCTTTTTCTTTACCACATTTCCCACATTTTTTTTCTAACCCCTGACAACACTCTTCTCCGCCTTTCACATGACCACACTTGCTACAGAGAACGAGGTCTGCTCTATCTTTTTTTAAATTACAACATCCGGGGGATCCCTTTATTGCTCCACAACCGCAGCGAACCGCCTCTTTACTACAGCACACAGATGTTCCTTTGATGTGTCCGCACTGACCACACAAAACTATATTAGATCCCACAGCCATAGTTTCTGCTTTGGAGGCTACAGACCCCTGCTCTTCCGGAGAATTTTTTGATTTTGAACAGGAATAGAGCAAGAGCACCGTTGACACTAAAAGTAAAATCTTTTGAATTTTCATATCATCTCCATAATAGTTTTGGAATTTAAGTCTTCCAATATGTAATTGGTAAACATAACCCAAGCTATGATGAAACTATATAATTGGAATTAGATTGTTACTGTTTTCTTATCAAGAAAAGAAAATCTCGTCCAGGCAAAACCATATCTCTACACAAATGTGATAGAGAAGAACAAATATCAGTTACTTATTAAAATGATATTACCTGTATTATTGGTACGAACCCAATAACCATGACAGGGAATCAATGTATCAACCTCAAAATAGCTATTTTCAAATCCATAGAACGTTCCTGAGATAATGATTCCATCGGGGTCTTGTACAGATGATATATTCAAAGGGATGCTCAACCCGGTTACGAGATTCCATCCCTCACTCAGTTCAATGGCCAGTTCATCGATGGGCCCCCCATCAATGGTGGTAGTGCCTTCATTATCAAATCGCAACCAGTATCCCTCACCAGCAGTAAGATACAATTCAGATAGATATGCCCCACTATATGAGTATAATGTTCCTTCTATAGATTCAGGGAATAGATTACTGTATGTGGCATCCTCAACCTCAAGTGGTAAACCAACCAGGTTCCAGTCTGATTGAAATTCCAACGTGCTGGATGATTGAATGTCTCGGACAAGACGAACATAATTGTATATTCGAATCACATCTCCCTGTGGTCCATGTCCATAGGGCCAATCACCGGGATCACCAGATTTGGGGTCACTTCGCTGTGCCCCGGCACCATGAACATCCACTAATTGGAAATTACCGGAGTTTGGTGGCATTTCCATCCAACCCAGTGCCTCACCAAAAGAGATATAAACTGCATATTTCCCGTTAACCTGCATATTGGCATGGGTAGTGCCTGTCCAGTAAAATGGATAGTTATCTTCTCCATCTTCATCGGTGATAACAGAACAGGTAAAAAGTGGACCAATGGCAGCAGAATTGGTCGTTTCGGGGGAACGGGTATAATCAACAATGCCCTGTAATTCCTTGGCATTAGGCATCCGCCAATCGCTGTAACCCAAATAATTCTCCGTGTTTTTCTGGGCAACCCAGCTAAGAGCTTCCTCCCAGTTTAGTCCGATTTCACTGTCGCCCTGTATCCACATAAGTCCGGTTGCCTGGTCAGTAACACTCCCCGAACCATTATCAGTAAAATCATTCACCCCGTATTCACTGCCACGGACATACCTCACAAATGAGGTCATGATAAATTCCTGCCCCGGAGGGCCCACCGGTTCTGCCGGATAGCCTTTAATCCGTCCATCCGCAAAATTCACACCAAACGCCGTTTCATTTCCGTTCATGGTTGTACTTACATAAATGGTGCTGGACCAATACTGTGCATCGATGATACGCTCACCGGCACTCTCATCACCATATTCAAATTCAAAAATGGCCGTATCTATAAAAGGCGTTAATAAATCGGTGTCACTGCCCTGCCAACCGCTGGGATCAACACCGCTGAACAGAATGATTGAATAGAGTTCTTTAATGGTCGGCAGTCGCCAGTCATCATAACCTGCCAAACTGAAAGCATCCACACTGGAAAGAGCTTCATCGAAAGTCATTTTTTCACTGACCGCTTTTTGCCACATCAATCCGGTATTGAGGTCGGTTATGGTGCCGTCACCATTATCAGTGTAGGAGGGCTGATACCCATCAAAATGGGCATCCTGACCGTAATAATCTTCACCAGGAAAGGGAGCGGTGATCTCCTCGGTATTGTTATAAAATTTTTCCTGCCCTGTATCTGCTACTATATAGGTCTGGGAATAAATAGCTTCAACAGACAGGGCAAACAGTATAAAACAAATCTGATACAAATTATGTTTCAATTGTGTAACCTTTCCAGTTATTAGTGTATTTGAAATTTATTATTTAGATACGCTCCCGCAAAATAAGTTAAAACCTATATAAAATAATCTCTTGCTTCTCAACACCTTCCCTCAACACTCACTTTTTTACAAAGAGGTGAAATTCTCCCAATATTTACCCAGAAGAACCAATTTGTAGGGCTATTTACAACCACCATATTGACTACATTTACATTCATTACCATCTTCATCCCCACTTTTTTACGAAGAGGCTCTACTTCAACAGGACCATCTTCTTGGTCTGCACAAACTCCCCAGCCTGAATCTGGTATAGGTAAACTCCAGCACTTACAGGTCTGCCCATAGAGTCTGTGGCATCCCACTGTACTGACTTGAAGCCTGCTCGTTGAGTGATGTTAACTAATTGAGTCATTTCCCTGCCAAGCATGTCGTATATGCTCAGTGTCACCAAGGCATCTGAAGGGAGGTCATATCTGAGAGTCGTAATAGGATTGAATGGATTGGGGTAATTGGGATATAACGCAAATTGTTTTGGTGAAATGTTTGTATCAATTCCCAATTCAACATTAAAACCAAAAAAGGCTAATAACCGCCCTGCTAATGCTTCTTTTTCTTGGTCGTTATAAATCGTTTCAAACGGGAATCCCATTACAATAACACGTGCATTCATTTGACTACCTGGAACAACACCACTGTATTGAATAGCTGCAATTAACCCGTTCGAGTATAAAAGACTACGAGTTGATCCGCCTATTAGTGAAAATGCATCTGGATAATTTTCTTCATATACACCATAGTTTCCATTATCATAGTGAAGTTGAAGCCCATCAAACAGTGTTCCCTCCACACCATTAACGGTGTAATCGTTCGCATCATCTGAACCATAGCCCACTTTTAAAAATTCATGAAGAAAATCCCGATCAGATGATGAACCCATATTATCTAAATCCCATGCTACTTCTGAGCCAGAAACAAATAGTCTTCCACCTTCCATTAAATAATTTTTCACCTTATTCTGTTCTGCAACAGAAAATGTCTCATGTTCGGTACTTTCATCACCTAACAACCAAAAAACAGCTGTATATTGATTCAATTGAACCGATCCATTGATAACAGCATCATTATCCGCTGTGTCAAATGAATATCCCCAAGGATAGAGCGCTAATCCCATCGTTTTAGAAAAATCATGATATGGAAATACATAACTTCCATTCGTGCGGTCAAACCCATCAACAATTAAAATATCTTTATACTCATCTGTTTGATACGTTCCATAAATATCTGATGAAAAACTTTCGGAAACACTATCCTCCTGCGATAGACTGGTCATTTTGAAAAATACAGGAATATTATTTTCATTTGAAAATTGAATATTTGAAATTGTTGGTTCAATATCACTTAATAATGACCATCCAGATCCAATAATATGTGTATAAAGATGAAACCCAGAAATTGATTCTGGGTCTTGTACTTGCCACGCTATTGATAGACTATCCGTCCAAATAAGCGAACGTAAATCTGTTCTTGGTATATTGGCTGGAGTTCCTTCCATCCCAACATAAAATCTAGGCGTATAAGCGGTAAGTTGACTCAAATTGTATGTACGATAACTCACTTTCCAATCGGCTGCGGATGCTTCAACCGTTAAAAAGGTTCCGTCCGTATTCCGTAATACTACCATACGAACATGTCCCACTTTATGAATGGCATCTCCCGGGCTTAAATCATTCCAATTATCGTATGCGATGGTAATATCGTCATCCATCATAGACGTAGAATAGTGAGAAGATAAATTCCAACATCGAGATACAAACCCAGAACAATCAACACCCACAGCATAAGAGCTTACACACCAATTTGTGCTACAATCTGTCACCTTATCCCCAGCATATTTCACATCATCAATGCCATCAATAAATCCATCAATAGAATAAAACCCTCCCCACTGATACGGAACATGATAATTTGTCCCCACTTGGATCCAGCCTGGTGTTTCTACCGCTACTCCGTGTGGATCGATAATAGGCCCACCAGTAATATTTCCTGCGTCTGCATCCCAAACATAACTTACATATGTGTCTGCTATTTCTAAAGCTTCGTCCGGAGTGACAATTGGGAAATGATAAGATTCCCTTTCATCATTTTCAGTAGGTTCCGGTTCGGGGAATTGGTTCGGAAATGTGTTATAATGGAGGCCATCAAATAAATGATTTGGAAGTGAGTAAACAGGTACATCTACCCATTCGTTATCTTGCTGTAACCAACAACTAATAGTCATACCATTGCTTCGAGTACTCATGATATATAAATGCCCTTCATCGTCTATATAAAATGGATCTTCAATATACGTATAATCAATATTTGGAATTTGAAAAATAGCTTTTATTGCTCCATTTGCATCATATAATCCAATGATTCTTATTACATCTAAAGGTACATTTTGAATGATGGATTCTACATATACATAATGGAGTCCATCCGCATTTTCCCCTAAGTATCTACCAGACCCTATTACATCCGGTTGAATAATGGTAAATGAGGATCCGTCCCCACTTATACGCAATGTATAATCATCTTCTCGAACGACATTTCTCGAATAGAATTTTTTTGAATTGTTGGTCCGGTCCAATCCAGAAATTGGTTCTTTTCCAATAAATTCATTCCCAAAATAGGATTTTCTAGTTTCGGAAATAGGATCTGTAATATGAATTCTATTCTGAGAAACTGAAAAAGAGGTAGGACCTAACTTAAACCCTGGTACATCTTTTATTTGCAATTGGTGATCACTCTGTCCCCAAGGAATAAACACGAGTTCCTTGTAAGTATATTGGGCCTTGAGAGCACCAATCAAGATGAGACTCATTGAAATGATTTTCACCATAGATGAAATATACGAAATCTATTGGATGGGGAACTATTTCATATACCAAAATATTCTAACAATGGGTAAATTTATAGTATTCACTTATAAAATCAAGTACTTGGAATTAAATCTCACCATATACGTTATACCATCAAATCTAACAGCCTTCCCATCATTATTAAAAGGGGTGGAATTATTTCAACAACACCATCTTCTTGGTCTGCACAAAATCCCCAGCCTGAATCTGGTAGAGGTAAATACCTGCGCTAACATGTCTGCCTATATTGTCTGTGGCATCCCAAACAGCGGACCTGAAACCCGGTTCCTGGGTGTTATATACCAGTTGAGAAATCTCTCTCCCCATCATATCATAGATGGACAATCTAACAAAGGCCTGGTCCGGTAAATCATATTTAATTGTAGTAACAGGATTAAATGGATTTGGGTAGGCTGAGTGTAACGCAAACATTTTTGGGATTTGAGTTTCTGCGGACCTGCGCAATATGATCTGTTCAATGCCAACATTAAACTTCACAACCTGAACACCTGCACACTGCGCCAGACTACCACTTCCATCAATGATTTCCCATACTTCCTCATTTTTAATATCAAATTCAAGTATCAGTGGTTTACCTCCATCCATCACCTCAATAACACAATCATCCGATCCACACAGTTTTGTATCACCAGAAAAACGTATATCGTTCCCACCCATTGGAGGTTTGGGCGGGAGGCTGTAACTTAAATTCATTTCTTCTGATACTTCCGCTCCAAAATATAAAGTTGTCCTGTTCATTTTCAGGGTGCTTGCAGTTGGGAAAAGGTTACTGTCAAAAGTTGTAGATTTTCTCCCCAGAACAGAATTAGGAATGACGATCATTCCGGAATCTGAGGTTCTCATCCAGTAGGATTTTCCTGGAACAAGGGATTCTGAATTCACATAACCACCATCATAGACATAGAATGTATTGGGGACAATGATCCCATCGGGATCAATGATGGATGTAACAGGAATTTCCGTTACATTTCCAGAAATTAAATTCCAGTTTGTCATAAGATTGAGTTCCAACTGAGGAACGACAAATCCTTCAACGGTTGACATCCCTGAACCATAAAACCTCAGCCAATACCCACTCCCGGGAGTCAGATGTTGGTCGTTAATATATCCCTGACCAAATCTAAATAAAGTCCCAACAACTGCATCTGGAAATAGAAACTGATAATCTGCGTTTTCAACCAATAATGGAACGCCAACCATATTCCAGTCTTCATTATAATTAATATCAAGAGTAATATATTCTCCCGCATTTATATAATCCGTTTTTGTTTTGGAATCTGTATCATCCTGAAAGTGTACGGTCAGGGTAACAGCGTATGTCCCACTTTCGGAGTATATCCAGACCGGGTCCCGCTCGTAACTGTCAATGAATCCATCATTTTCAAAATCCCATTCCCATTCAAGAGGATCACCTGTGGACAAGTCAGTGAAATAAACTTCCAACGGTACATTACCTTCCACCACATTTGCAGTAAAATCTGCAGTATCACCTAACTGGGTTGGATAAAATAATTGAGGGTCCGACCAATCGGACCACAATAAATTTTGATCCCGGTATCGCACTCTCCATTCATAATAGTGTGAGGGTTGCAGGGTTTCTCCTTGAATGTCCAACCGCCTAAGGTCAATTCCTTCATTCAGATCTATTGGGGTAAAATCAGGGACCCCTGTATCATAATACACGTTCTCCCAATCCCGCTTGGAATCAATGATGGTTTGCGACCATGAGTTATCTTCTTCCTTCAATTGAAAATGAGAACTCATGATATCGTGCTCTCCGCTATAGTGTGATGCGATCAGGCGACCATCAACATCACCAGCATTTTCATTAGGATATAGTGTCTCAGGTGTTCCGGGGGGAGGCGCATTCCGTTCGCGAAACCATGAGTCAAACACTTCATTGTCCATTTGAACGTCGGAATTTCCAAGGCTGTAGGCTGTGGCTCTGTAGCTGTTATTTTCACAATCCACATCAAAGACAGCATAACCATGATAATCATGGGAACGATGGATCTCAGGATAGTCGGTCTGATTGGAGTACATTCTCCACCGGTCCAGATAACCCCCTCCACCCCCAAAGCACATGATCCGGAGATTTCCCTCCATTGGCGCACCTCGTTCAAATGCATGAGTATGTCCATAGGAAATCTGCTCTACTTTATCATAGGAAGACAAAAGCGGAATCACCTGATTCTGCACCCACGAAGTATTTCCATCGGGCCATACCTCCGTACGTCCGGGATGGTGCAGTGACACAAAAATAAATTTTACAGCGTCATCACTCTGGGCAGTTTCAAGAAGATCTCCCAGCCAGTTTATCTGAGCATTTCCCTGCACGTTACTGTTTAGCCCAACAAATAGTACGGGGCCAACAAAGAATGAAAAATATCGCTCGCCCTCTGCCCCCCCAATGTCCTCATACTTTAAATAGTGATAAAAGGTGGGGGCCTCCATCTCATGGTTCCCTGCAACGGTCATAAAAGGAAGGTGGTCGCTCACCTGAGAGATAGGATTAAAAAACATATTTGTATATTGACTGATATTGTGTCCATTGTCAACGATATCTCCGGAAAGTATTGCTAAATGCACTTCCTTGTAGTAGTCCTCACCCCAGCGGTTTACAAAGGTTTGTTTCATAGATTCTATAATTGAACTGTGTACAGATGGATTTGACTGCGAATCACTGTAAATGGCAAATCTGACATTGCTTAATGTGTCGGAATAGGGATGGTGCGTTTGAAAAAGTTGAGTGGAAGACTCTGCTGAATCCGAAACAGCTTTGTAATAGTAGTCTGTGTCTGGCTGAAGTCCCTCCATTTTTACCCAGTGCCAGTAAAGGTCTTCACTGAAAGCATGATAACTACCTGTAGCTGTCTGCCCCAGTTCCTCAGTTAATCCATACTCAACGGTTGATTCTTCCGATCCCTCACTGTGCCAGCAGATATATATAGAGTTTGGTGTGGGTGTCTGAATAAATGGAGACATAAACGGTGATGGCGGTGTCTCAAACTCATGGCCATATCCTCCCATTGTCTCGATCTCATCCGAGGATAGATCCCGATCAAATATTGCCACCATTCCAACATCGATGGGATTATCATCACCATCATTATCTGCAAAAAAGAGCACCTGGTTTGCATCATCTGAAGGGTAAAGTGAGAACCTGCCTTCAAATCCTTGTGCTCCACCATTATGGAGAATCTGTCCATCCAGATAATAATCATAGTGGACACCCAGATTAACAGAAATTGCCAACCGGTACCATTCGCCGGGGACCAAAGAATATAGGGAATAGCCCGTATCACTCACTCCCACATTTCCTTGAGTATCTATAAAGGCATCCCCATCATTGGTGTTAGGCCAATTGGTCTGGTAAATGGTATACCACTGGTCCAGCTGGGAAATCTTAACATCCATAACAATGGTAAAGATATTCACCCATTCAGGATCACTGTAATAGCCATTGGCCTCAATATCATGGTAGCAGCGGTAAAAACTACTAACGCCTATATTCACCGCGCCATCCTCTTCTCCAGGGCCATCTGCGGGAGTGTGACTTCCCACCAGAACAAGATCATTTCCTACAGATGCGTTTACTAAATCGTTTGGGTCATCAAAGGACCAGTATCCCACCAATCCAGTGGGAAACCCTGAATAAACCAATTCAGCATCCAAAATATTTTCTCCTTCAACTATCTCGAACTCATCTAAGTTATTATCCAAATATCCATCCTTCGTGATGGTCACCGTATATGTCCCGGTCCAGATCCCAGAAATTTCATAATAACCACTATCATCTGTTATAGCTGATACTGCTCCAAAGTTCACTTGTGCACCGGAAATCGGCTCAACTGTTTCCTGGTCAACCACAATCCCTGATACAGAGGCATCCGGGTCTAACTGGTAAAAATGAATTGCTAGTCCTTCCTCAGGATAGGAGGTAGGACTATAATCTAGAGATACCATAAGACCGGTAGTCCCATCTGAGTTTTCAATTCCAATGGTTTCCCCATTGATATCCATTCCATTGGAAATATCCAAATACTGGAAATATATTTCGTTATCTTCTGTAAGAACAACTTGAGCTGAAATAGTTCCTGAACCACCAAATTCACGTACATTCACAAAGGAACATACCCATGAGTTCTCGACCTGTCCATATTCAATAAATCCCCCAGATGCAGGATTCAAATCATCCCAGAAAAATGCAATAATGTTATTGGGAACTCCATCATCTGGAATCGCAGAGTTATTGTATTCTGTGTTTCCCACCCCAAATGAGATGAACCCATTTGAATTGATGTAAACCACTGAGTAAACCTCACCATAAAAGGTGAAATCAAACGGAAGCTGGATCGGGCCACGGTAATCATCATCACCCATATTTGTGATCGTTTCCCCATCAAAATTGATATAATTAAACTGGGGTCCGTCCGGTTCATTGCTGTCAACAAACACATAACCGTATGAATCAGGTCCTCCGGAATGGCGCAGATCCTGTGGACTCCATCCGGGGTGGGGATTGTGTTCGCCTTTTACAGGCTGATGAAGGTGTTTTTCATGTTCAGGACCCAGGTTATTATGTGCTAATAACCCAATAAATCCAGGAAAAAATAATATCCAAAATGATTTTTTCCAATCACCCATATTAAAATATAAACCTATTTATGGTAATCGTACTATGATTCTAATATAGAGAACTGGAAATAATTACGGTACCATTATTGATAGCTTTGACCCAATAGCTCTTCCCTGGTTCGATAATTTCTGTATTGGAGTAACCATCAGGAGTAAATCCATAAACTGTGCCTGGAATGATTATCCCATCTGTGTCAAATATATCTGACACACTTGTTGAAATGCTTATACCAGATATGAGATTCCACCCCTCGTTTAAACTGATCGTGATTTCATTGATGGAGACACCTGTAATGGTGGTACTGCTTGCCTCAACAAACCTCAGCCAGTATCCTTCACCATAGTTTAAGTTTATTTCAGGAATATAGCCATCGATGTAAGAATAAAGGGTACCCTCAATTGACTCAGGGAACAAACTAGTATATGTATCGTCATCCACAATAAGTGGAAGCCCAACGAGGTTCCAGCTAGATGTATTTTCGATATACAATTGTTCCAAAATATCCAATTGATTATATAGAAATAAAAAGCCATCATTTTTTATTTGATCAAAATATTCATTGGGCCCTCCAACCCAATTCCCGTTCACTGTCCCCCAATATTCATGCAGCAGCCCTACTTCTGCATACAATTCATTCAGAATACCCATTTCATTCAATCGATCTTGAATCAGATTGGAACCATAAACGATAGGTAAAGCAATATCTATAGTAAAGGGAAAACCCGAGTTAAATGGTACAATGGGATCTGCTGTACCATGAAATAAAACAGCGGGAACATTATCATCATTATCCATCCATTCCAAATCACCTATTGCGCCCCAGCATGATACCAATGCCTTTGGCCTGCTATTGTGTATGTATTCATTTCCCTCACAATCTATACAGCCTAAATCAGGGTCAAGCCCTGTACCATATGTAGACTCCGGTCGATCTTCATCATCAGTGTAGGAAAGATGTAAACCAACAATAGCACCTGCGCTGGTTCCCCAGATATATATATTATCAGGATCTATTTTTAATTCTTCATGAAATTCCTTTATATAACGAACTACCGCGCTGCCATCCTGAACACCCCTATAAACTGCCCGCTCACCGCTATAACTGCTAAAGATATTTAACCCCAACCTGTAATTAATACTTACAGCTACGTATCCTCTTTTTGCTGAGGCAATTGATAAGGCAACAACATCATCCAACTCATTGTGTCCTGAAAAAAATGCACCCGCGTGAATAAATATAATGACAGGACGACTTGTCAATGTATCACCTTCCGGCTCATAAATATCCATGTCCAAGTCGACATCCATGGTATTCCATTCAAACAGAAAAATAAAAGGTAGATCTGGAGCGTTGCCGTAAACAACGTCCTCTGTTATTGTCACATTTTCAAAGACCTCATCCAAATAGCGTATATCTTGTGAAAAACCAATAGCAATAAATATAAATATGGTGATCTTTTTCACAATATACTTTATTTCATTCTCCCCTCTTTTACAATGAGCTGAAATAATTGAATGACAACGAAATATGTGATGTTATTAATCATAGAATATTTCTTTAATGACATCGCCAACAGGTTCTTTATTTGTATAATCCACACCCAGCAACATACTAATTGTTTTGGCAATCTGAGAACTGTATATCGTTCTTAAATTGTTCACCTCACCTGTGGTTGGAGTGTCTGGACCAATGACAGCGATCCAAACTTTTTCAGCACCTTTCACATTACTTCCGTGATGGCGCCAGTAATCTATAGGTTCATTTCCTCGGCCATGGTCCGTGGTAATGATTAGGGTTGTTTTATTCTTATAGTTGCGGTCACTTTGAACCCAGTTCCAGATATTCTTGATAAACCCGTCAAGTCTGTTCGCAGAATAGAGATATTGATCATACTTACCCTCATGGGCATACTCATCAGTTTCATCAAAGGCGATATACAAAAGTTTAGGTTTATATCTTTTCAAATAATCGAACGCATAATGATATGTAAATGCATCAAAGCGAACTGAGGCCCACGGAACTGGAATCTGGGACACCAGTTCATTAAGTAATTCTACTTTTTGACTGCCTCGTATATCTTCATACCGTTCCACTCCGGCATTGACAAGGAATTCAGCACGCTCCTCATTAATGATATAATCAAACACATCCCAGGAACAAAATGCAGCTACTTTTCCATCAAAACTCGGTTGTCCATGAATGTATTCAAGTACAGTGATATTTGGATTATTTTCACTAGCGTTGCTATTACGGGTTGGATCAACATAGCCCACCAACATTTCACTGTAACCAGGATAAGAAAACCAATACGGATTTTTTAGTTCCACAGTGCTGTTTTTATTGACATTGCCATACAACTGACCACCTCTAGCAATGTCACTCCAGAAAAACGGCATCAACTTTTGACGGCGCTGGTTATCACTGTCAGCCCAAAACTTTTTTACAACGTTGGTGCTGTCTTTTATAAAGGTTTTATTATAAATCAATGCGCTGTCAGCGCCCGAAAAAACCTCCTGCCAGCGAACACCATCCAATGTAATTAGAATGACATTCCTGGTCTTGAGTTTGGCATCTATAGAAACAGGTAGGAATAATATAAAAAATAGAAAGGTAAGCAATGGTCGTTTCATAGTTTCTCCTTTTAGACTCTATCACAATGATTGGTTGCTAAGTTAGCATCAGAATATACACCGTAGGTATCTCCATATTACATTTGACTCCCACACATACATTTCTTTTAATAGTATTTCATTCTTTTGTGCGGAAGTTTGTTAAATCTAAAATATAGGGAAACCAAGAAATAATTAATGGGGGTGAATGTGATTTATATCACATAATTAGATTATTTTATGTCAACGTAGTGTCCTAAATCACATATTGGCATATACCAATGCAAAATATTATTGATTTTTTATCTATTAGTTGGAAAGACATTAAAATTAAAAACGCAGATCTTTTAAAACTCCTTGGCTTTAGAGCTATGTGGATGAAAGGGGAAGTTAACTTGCTTGGCTTCCCCTTTTAGCTTACCCCATCCCCACTTTTTTACAAAAAGTGGCTACTTCAACAGCACCACAATAATTTTAATTATTTTATTAACCCCTTTTGCAGAGCATATATTCATATAGATCTTAGGATTTAATACCTTGATGAATCGAAGCAACTCCAAATAAAAGCTCCCTGTGGAACACCTTTTTGAAGCCCGCTCGGCACATAATGTCTTTTAATGCTTTTGGTGGATAAAAACGTGGTATGGTGTGAGCGAGATAAGCGTAGCCGCTGTGTGAACCAGATATTAGTTTCCCCACGAATTTTACAAACAATCTAATATAGAAATGGAAGAACCATTTGAATAGTAAGGATGATGGTTGACTTGTTTCTAAATTCACAAAACGTCCCCCTGGTTTAAGTACACGATAGAATTCGGTAAAAGTCTGAACAAGTATATCGCTGCTGAGATTGATATTTCGTGTTGCAAAGGAAATAGTGATGAGATCAAGACTCTCATCAGGAAATGGAAGAGCTTTTACATCTGAAACAACAAACTCAATATTCCTTGCTTCTGGCTTTTTCATCGCTTCAGTCATCATGGGAATTGAGAAATCAACTGCATAAATTACTGTTCCACTTTTCGCGAGGCGGCTGAGATAACAAGCCATCTCTCCGGTACCCGTACACATATCTGCCCAGTGGGTTCCACCTGATGCAGCGGCAATTTTGGCTGTCTGCCTACGCCACAATATGTCAAGTCCAAGTGTCAGCGTGTGATTTATTCGTTCATACGTCTCAGGAACTTCCGAAAATACTTTCTTAAGAAAGTTTATTTTGGGGTGTGATCGTACCCCAATATTTGTACCAATATTAGAGTTAGTATTGTGTGTTAACATTGTATTGCTTTCTTCAATTTACCCATCCCCACTTTTTTACAAAGAGGTGGGTCAGTAACAAATTAAAGAAGAAAGAATTAAACATCATCGCATTTTTTATGTACAGCTGATTTAATTGGTTTAAAGTGAATATGCTCTTTAGGTAAATAAAAACTTGCTAATATCTCGATAAATATAAAAAAGAAAGCTATTGAAGCGGTTATATAAGCACCTTCACCTATGGCAGATACCACTTCAATAAAATGGCTAATGCCATGCAATCTTAACCCCCATCTTAATATTTCTAAAAAATTTCTTTTAAACATATTTTACCTCACTTCACTTTTAACAAAATGATGGGAAATAAAAAACCACCCATCAGATTATGAGACTCACGCACTCTATTCTATTTTTAATTGGTTGAATGACGAATGGGCGTCAATTTATTGTAAATAATGTGATCTTATACAGTTAAAATACTAATCTATATTGGATCCCGATACTTCTTCCTTTTTCGGGCATAATCAACTTCATTCTTGAGAGATGATTATAATATTCTTGATCAAAAATATTATCTATTCGAAAAATAATTTTATGTATGATATTGGACGAATTAATAATGTAAGTCCCGCTTATATCAGTAAGGAAGTATCCGTCCGTTCTGGTCTCAAATTCACCTAGTCTTTCTTGGGATGAAACTTTTTTTAATGTTAATGTAGCAGTTATTGGATTTAAATCTAATTCTGTTGAGAAAAGAAATTTATCCGGTGGCATGTAAGCTAGAGGAGTATTGTCTGACAAATTTTCTCCTCTTATTAATGATATACTTCCATATAAATTAATTGAATTTGTTAGCTTATATTTCAATTCAGACTCAAGACCATAGACTGATACTCTTAGCCCCTGCATTTGATATTTATAAAGCCAACCGCTTGATCCACTGCCCCATTCAATGAAATCTGCACCTGCACACGGATGGCCTTCACCATCTACAAATTTTTCTTCACACTCTCCCATTTTGGAACTAATATGATAATTTGGACTAAAGTTTTGATAACCGGTCATCCTGATTTCACTTTTATCTGTATGATGCTCCAAAGATGCCTCCAGACCAATTGTCTTTTCCAGATTCAGAGTGGGCTGTCCAATTTCATAAGCATAGGTACCCAGATGGGGGCCGTCTGAATATAGATCTTCAATACCTGGAGCCCGTCCAGTGAGCATGATGCCAAAAGAAAATTCCCAATTCTTCCAGCTTCGAAAAACACCGATTCCCGCTGAAAAAATGGAGTAATCACGCTGCAAAACTTGGCTTGTATCTATATTAGATAATCTATCCTGGACGTCAGGGATAACCGAGAGATACTCAGCACGTGATGAAAGTTGTAAAGTGAAATTATATATTTCTCTTTCAACCAATCCAAATACGGCTATGTTTAATTCTTTTGTATCTGGTGTCCAGTAGAATCCTCCCGCTTGAAAATTACGATATTGGAATAAGGATCCGATATGTAGTTTTGGACCCTTAAGTGTATTTTGTAACGAAAAGATTTGTTGATCCAAAATCACAGATGGGTATGAGCTGCCTTTTTCTAATTCAGTATGCCCATAGTTGATATAGCGCTGATCAATATCCAATGTCTGAAAACCTAAAATTGAGATGTCCTTATGGACATTAAACTTTTGAGTATTTTTGTTCATATCAATATCCACTCCACTAATATGCCCATCAGGGCTTCCAGGGATGCCATAATTCATGGCAAGCTGTCCATAGGAAAAAGTTGAACGATAATCCTTACCAAAATAAGAATAACTGCCTGTCACTTCAAAATTGGATAGGGCAGTGTTTGCTAACGGTCCAATTGGAGAGATTTGATCGCCTGTGTTCCGGCTAAGCAGTGAAAATCTCAATTGGTGTTTATAATTAAGCGGCAAGTAACAAACAACATTACCGAACAAACTCGAATTGGATGATTCTGTTCCAAGGATGCCCTGTAAACTGGTTTTTTTTAATCTGGTTTCTGAATCAATTTGTCTGGAAACGTTAATGACACCACCAATTGTATTTGAACCGTAGAGTAGAGCCTCTGGTCCGCGAATGACTCTTACTTTATTGTAAGAAGCCATATCCATACTGACAGTATGATCAATAGACGTATTGGAAAGGTCTCCAGCCGTTATGCCGTCTTCTGTGAGTAAAAATCTATCGCCTGAATATCCTCTTAGAACTGGTTGAGTTGTTCCCTGCCCCATGGATCGAATAGATAAACCTGTTTCTTCGTCCAAGGTCAAAGCCAGAGATGACTTTAGATTACTATGATATTGACCTCCAGTAATATAGATGTTTGATGAAAAACTTTTAGGTTGAAGTTCATGATGGGCATCAACAATTATCTCTTCAATTTTTATCGTTTCTCTTAACATGTAGATTACACCTAGGTCATAACTAGTTTTATCTAATACTATTGACTTTTCTTTATCCTTATATCCTATCATAGAGATTGTAAGAGATATTTCTCCATAAGGCAAATCATCTAAAACAAACCGACCATCAACCTGAGATACTGTACCAATACCCAGTTTTTTAAAATAAATATTAGCACCATGAATGGGTGTTTGATCATTATCATTTATGATAAAACCTGAAATTAATGCCTCCTGAGACCAGGAAAGCCCCAGGAAGCATAACACTGTGATGTGTTTTTTAATTAACAATTACAGGGATATTGTTTGGCGAAGTATAATCGGCATGACCTTCATGGATCAATTGTAGCATAAAACTAGTGGTTCCAGTACTGACTCCAATGATATGGATTTCCATTTCATGGTGACCTTCTTCACCCTCTTCATGATCTTCAACTTCTACAACTGCAACACTGACATCATTATCAGAGACTTGTAACTCATCTTCATCATCATGTTCTTCGCCTTCTTCCTCATGTTCAATCTCGTTTCCTTCATGGTTAAGAAAGTGGACGGTAAGTTCAAGTGTATCACCAACTGTCAATGTAACTGTTCCGGTCATTGCTCCTTCAAACTCTCTATAAACCTCAGTTCCACTTTCATCTTCTAAAACAAAACCATCTGCATCGGTATGTTCTTTATCATGATCATGGTCATCGTCTTCACAGCCTGTTGTAAATAATATCATGCTAGTTAATAAAAAAACTACGTGCACCCTCATAGGGTGTAATAATAAAAATTTCAAAAAATGCTCCTTTATAAAATTATGTACTAGTTGTACATCACTGTAAAACTTTCATAAGTGATGTGATTAAAATGGTGTTTTTAACTAAAGGAGAGTTGGGGGAGGACGACTATATAAACTAAAATGTAAATAAGAATACTTAAAACTTTCATATGAAGAACAGAGTAATAAACCATCTTGATTAAATGACAGATCATTAGATCTTTGAATAAACAGTCTATTATTTTTATTTAGACATTTTTCACATTGGTGATTTATAGAATGATGTTTTTCATCATCACAATCAATATCACATATGCTGTACCCATCGTAATGTTCATGGTGCAGATCGACATGTAACGTTGCCGATAGAAATAGGATTGATAATCCATATGTAATGAATGTTTTTAGCATTTTATTAATATCAAAATATTTATGAAAATTCCTTTATAAAACAAGGCTCTAATTAGCAGAGAATCAAAACCTTCAGGAATCAGGTTATGAGACTCACGTAGTCTCTTCTATTTTAATTTGGCTGGAGACGAATAGGCGTCGATTTATCCCACAAACAAAAAACTAGCCAATTGAGAATGGTTTCCTTAAGCAGCGGGGGTAGGATTCGATGCCCTTAGTAATTCGAGGAATTCAGATTTACCGATTCCCCCTACTCGCCATTGCAAAGCATTTCCATTTGGATCGGTAACGATAGTAATTGGCGTACCGCCAACGTTATAGCGAACCAATATGGCAGCGTTGTCTGGGTCATCCACGTCAATTGTCACTGGGATAAACTCTGAATTAACAGTCTTCATCACTTGATCATCCGCCCAGACCTGGCGCTTCATAACTTTACAGGGAACACACCATTTGCCGGTAAAGAAGAGGATGATTGGTTTATCAGATTGGGCAGATTGGTGTTGAGCCGAAGTATAGTTGTCAGCCCAAATGATGCTATTGGAAGGGACGTAGAAGCAATACCAAGCGTAGGATAGAGAAACGACCAAAGTTGCACGCCAGAACCATATCCACAACCAGTGTGTTTTTAATAAATCTAGAAATTTTGGTTTTATTCTATTCATTTTTTATCTAAAGGTTAGTTTTAAATCTACCCATCATCTCACAAACAAAAAACCCCAAGAATGTGGGGCTCATTATTTACTTCAGTAGTACAATCCTATATTTCTATCATAAAACCAACATAAATAAAATTACTGAAATAGTAATCATAAATAAAATGAACACGTATGGAAACGATTTGATAATAGCAAAATTTCGTAACATTTCAGCGGTATCATTAACCTTTGGGAAGGGAATTTCAGGCACGTCAACATTGAGAAATTCACATAAAGGACCCCAGCCCTCATTTACATGGTAGATTAATAGTCTATCAGATGGGATTGTTTTTTTTACTCTCTCTATATGTTCATAGTAAACTAGCTTAGTAGACTCTCTATCAGAGAAATTATTCTTAAATAGCCCTACCCAAATTAGGTTAACCTGCATGTCTATGAACATTTGTATTGGATACACCACCCGTTTAAACCAGTCCGGTAACATAGTGGGAACTTTATATATTGTATTTGCTGTACTTTTGTACCACGTATCAAAATCTCTTAAGGTTAAAATAAATTTTGCTTCAGGGAATTTATTTATTAGTTCTTCATAAAATAGACTTACTGGGAAATCAACGGCAGAACTGAAGCCACTGAATAACCTTTTCCAGTTTGGAGAATCACCGCGGGAAATATCATACCATATTTTTATGTGAGATGGATGTGAAACTATCTCTTGCATATGATAACATGGCCCAACACCTAATTTTTCCAGTGCAATTTTCAATGACATTGTACCTGTTCGTCCAAATCCTGTACCAAATACTTTCATTTAATTTTAAATTTCATCATATCCAAATTTACCCATCATCCCACAAAAAAAACCCCGCTTAGAATCAATAAAGCTCCAATCAGGTTATAAGACTCACGCAGTCTCTTCTTTTTAAATTGGGTGGCTGGCTAAAGTACATCAATTTACCCCATCCCCACTTTTTTACAATGAGATAGAATCTCCCTTTTTCATAGAATGTTGAAATTTTTCTTTTTGTTCTCTGTAGTATTTGTCTTCCGGTTTACCCTTAACACATATTTCGATTTCCATTAATGCTTCTTCACCACGTCCCATTTTCCATAGTACTTCAGCTTTTGTATCTATGAACATATACTTCTGATTTAAATCCGAGGTTCTCTCGATACCCCATGTCACCTTCTCTAAAGCAATATCCAAGTGCATTTCAAGTTCACTCATTCTCCAGGCAAAACTGTTGAGTGTATTAGAAGTTGGTTCTGTTACAGAAAAGATATAGCGTAAATAGAGGTCTGCTTCCAGCTCTGGATTATCACCTTTTCGACGCAAGATAGCCATAGCTTCCTGAAGCACTCTCTCAGTGTTTTCATTACCCAGATTCTGATCAGCATAGATAATTAAGGGTTCAGGGTTTTGAGTCTCACGAGCATCGTAAATCAATGATAAAAAGGCTGCAGTCCCAGCTGAGTCTGTATCTGCAGAAAGAATTGTAGCAATCATCTCTTTTGCTAACTCTTTTTCATCCATATTCTCGTATTTTTTTACCAACCTATACAGTGTTCTAAATTTTGTTGGATTTAACTGTAAGTCTAATAAGAGAGCTGGCAATGTATTAGAGCCATTATGTATTCTTTTTAATTCTATTAAGAATTTATCTGGGGGCAAATAACCAACAATCCGATCTATTTCGTCCCCATTAGCATTTGTAAAAACAATGGTCGGGTATCCATTTACCTTATATCTTTTTACAAGTTCAATTCCTTCTCCCTTTTCAGCGTCAATTTTTATACTTAGGAGATTATTCTTTGCAAAAGAAATTATCGAGCTGTTTGAATATGTATCGGCATCCAGCCGATCACACCAACCTCACCATTCAGTTTCAAAATCGAGCAAGATCAATTTACCATCAGATGAATCTAATATGTCTTTGTAGGAAGTTTCTAAGATCCAAGGGTATTGTACATTTGATTCGCATCCTGTGAAAATAAATAATATTAGTGAAATGTATTTAATAGTGGTCATCTTTTTATTTGTTTGACAAAAATATAGATAGGACTCTTCAGGTAGTTATTTCAAAAGCACCATCTTTTTGGTCTGCACAAAGTCTCCTGCTTGTATCTGATAGAGATAGACTCCTGCGCTGACAGGTCTGCCCATAGAGTCTGTAGCATCCCACGGTATTGATTTGAATCCTGCTTCTTGTAAACCTTTCACCAGCTGAGTTATCTCTTTTCCAAGCATATCATAAATGCTCAGGGTGACCAAGGCATCTGATGGGAGGTCGTACCTCAGAGTCGTAATAGGATTGAAAGGGTTGGGAAAATTTTGGTGGAGCATAAATACTGTCGGCACAGAAGATTTTTTATTCAACGAAAATTTTTCTATTGACGGAACGGTAAGCTCACCTGTCCCTTTAAGGATATAATCTAAACCAGTTTTTGATGATAGCACCCATTTATTATTTTCGCCGGCATCTACCTTGATATCATAGGCAATAGTGATCATTTCAGTATCATTTACTAACTCTATCTCACCATTATCAATAACGTACTTCATATCCCCGGTAAATCTTGCATCAAAATCCATGCCCGGAAAAACTGGGGGCAGGCTGTAGCTCAGGTGTTCATCTTCTGGAACCTCTTTTCCGAAATAGAGATCAATAGATTGATCGTTACATAAAAAAGTGAGGACATTGGCATCATTAAATCTATTCACAAAGGAATCTTTCCGTGTCAGAGCACCGGCAGTGAGTGTGATCTCACCGGACTCAGTGGCCCTTGCCCAGTACCCCCGACCGGGCTCAATGATATCAGAATTAAAATAAACATCGCTGAAACCATAGAGGGTCCCCTCGGCAATGATTCCGGATGCATACAGGATGTCGGCACTTAAAGGTGTTGAGAGCCCGGAAATGAGGTTCCACCCTTCGTCAACATTCAAAACAACATTCTCAATTATATTTCCAGAAAAATTTACCAGACTCTCCTGAGACATCCTCAAGAGAAAACCTTCGCCCATTTCCAGGGTCTCCTCCGGAGAATAAAGATCAGTGAAAGAGAACAGGGTCCCTTCCATGGCATCAGGAAATAGTACCTGGTATTCCGTCTGTTCACCATCCAGGGGTAGGCCCACTATGTTCCATCCTTCGTTATAGGCAATCTCCACGCCCATATCAAGAATGTGCTGGATGAGGACCCGGTTATATGACGGAGGAAAACTGTATGTGTCCACTACCTGCATGTCCACAGAAAAAAGTACACCTCCAAAAGCATCTGTCAGGGTAAATGAGCCTTCTCCCAGTTCTTCATGATCCCAGGATATGGTTACCTCCTGTGCCTCTATATCAGGTTGGATATCAACGGCCCATTCAGTGATATCATCTGCATCGGAAATAGGACGCATATCAATGTAAAATCTGTCATTCACAACGGAATTGTAAAGAGCTACATCCCAGGCCGGTGGTGGAGGTGCCGGTGGTGCATATAGGTCAATCCAGGAGTCATATCCATCTGTCACATCTGGGATCATACCAGTTTTCAGCTCCACAGGCGTGGACCCGACATCATCAGAGACAATTAGTGTAACAAAAGGAGGCATGGTAAACGGTATGGTTGATTCGACCCTTTCCGGGGCACCGTTCAACTGCCCATCGTTGTTCCCTGACGTGGCATCAAAAATAATGTCACCGCTATCCTCATCCAATCTCCAGTATCCTGACAGACCTTCAGAACCCGGCTCTATTCTGTCATACATATCCATCTGGATGTCCTGGGCATTCCGGGCGTGATCCCATACCCGTATCTCATCCACGATTCCGGTAAAATAAATTCCTTCGAATGGAGAAGCTCCCACCGTCATTCCTGCCCCCGATGCTTCTGAGAGTGAGCTCCCACAGGTCTGACCCGTGTAGGTGTTTCCATTCAGATAAGCTGAAACAGTTCCACTGGAATATGTCAGGGCAATATAGTGCCAGGCTTCAAGCTGAAGTTCACCCTCACCCAGAAGGAGCACGTTATCCCCACAGGGGTTTTGTATGGTAACCTTGAGATTTCTATCAGAGGTAATACCCAGCTCAACGTTCCTGGCGGCGGTGCTTTCTGCTGGCTGCACCAGAGTTTCAGATCCTCCCGGTGGTGTCCAATAGAGCTGTGCAACGGCTCCACCTCCATTCTCATAATATTCCATGACACACTCATGCAATCCCTGGGTCAACACTCTACTGCCATAATTGTTTGTGGGAGCCATATCAATCCAATAGTCAATGACAATCTCACCATCAATGTAGAGTCTCAGCCCATCATCTGTGTGAGTTCGAAAATTGAATTCACCCTCAGACTCCGCAAAAATAGTTCCTGTCCATCTCACCTGGTAATCATTATTGGGGATAGACGGATCAGGGCTTCCACCTCCCCAGTTAAAATCAATGACATCATCAAATCGGGTAAGAATCAGGTCTCCAAATGATGGAGAACCTCCACCCCCACCGGAGGAGTAGTATTCTCCTACAAATGCAGATGGATCAACATCCAAAACTGAATTTGATATTAGAACTTCATAGGTAGAACCAAAGACCGATGGCTCTGGATAGACCCAAGCAGAAACGGTAAATGTTTCGGAACCCACATCGAACACACCGCCAATGTCATTTCCCATCATTGTAATGTGATCGTCCTCTCCGTCAAAGTGTATTGCCTGACCCGGACCGAAGAATACATAGGTACAACTTCCGTCATCAACAAGATTTGCCGCACCATAGTTATCCGCTTCTGGGTCAGTACAGCCCGAGCAGGTGGAGTTATCTCCCTCGCAAACTCCACACTCATCAAGCCCTCCGCTCTCAGAATTTGGGTTGTCCGAACCTACACCTATATATCCTTCACATGCAGAGGGCCCGATGTATCCTTCGTACTCAACATCGGTGCAGATAGGTGTCCACTCTCCGCACTGTCCATTGCAGTCAACATAGATATTATTACCTCCGCACACTCCACAGTTATCTATGGGGTCGGAGCAGGATTCAATAACTACCTCAGCAACATAAGGGTCACTATCCAGACCATAACTGCTGGTGACCACCAGACTTACATAATATATACCTTCCGATTCATAAGTATGGACGGGAGAAATTTCATCTGAGATGTTACCATCTCCAAAATCCCAATCCCAGGCAACCAACTCGGAGTTAATGATCACCGAAAGGTCCTCGAAAAAAACCGTATAATTATCCACCTCAAAATCAAAAAGTGCCATTGGTGGCTCCAGCCCATCGGGGAGTATATTGATAACCGCTGCCTGGTCCTGGTTGAACCCACCCATGGAGCCCAGAGAAAAATAACCATTGCTGCTGCCGCCCCATCCCCAGTTACAGTGAAACAGGTCTCCATCATATCCATCCACATTCCAGGCATGACCGGCACCTCCTCCATCCTGGTAGGCCCTGTATATAATGGGCCAACCGTTTTCAAGCTGCTGCACAAGTAGGTCCGCCCACTCTGAATCGCTGAAATTATTTCTTGAAGCACAGGTAATATCCTGGTTATAGTTAAAATTCTCGTGCAATGCTATTTTTGCATTCAACCCACTGTAGCATACATAGGCCCCTGATCCGTTCTGTCCGTAATCCATATGAACGGCAACCCCAGCATGAAAAAGCAGTAATTGGGATGCCTCGGTTGCAGAGTTGTCCTGCATATTATCAAAATCATAAACCGTGCTCCCGAAATCGGCATAAATATTTCCATAGTCAGGATCATAGTACGCAGTATACCCACTTCCTTCAACAGGGTGGCTCCAGTAGTACATGACCTGTCCCATGGCAACGGCAACACAGCCCACCAGCGCATTGCCCGGACACATATCATTCCATGCACCCCCCTGATTCCAGTTGGCAGTTATAAGGGGATTGACACTCCGAAGGTCTCTGTCCAGAGAAAAAGAATCACCCAGATAATTCTCCCACATTAGCGTAATAGACTCAGAGGCAGAAATATTTTGCTCTATAACATATTGAATGTATGCCCGGACATTGTCCAGAAAATCTTCCAGCTGGAGGGGAAGGTTGTCGGGAGTAAAATCATTAATAAAACTGTAACCGAGAATGGGTGTGATCCTGTCATCTGCAGAAATAAGGGCAAACCCTGAAGGTTCAAAATCCACAATGTAGAAAAACACTGTGCCATCCTTCTCATCGATTAATATATTTTTTACGGATTCAATTTGATCGTTATCATCCCGTTCGATTACCAAATTTAGTGCTGTCTTTTCTGCATCACTGAGGCCAACGGGCCCTGAAAATAGAAGACCAAAAAACAAACAAAATAAAAAAATGAATTTATTTTTCATAGAATCAATTTAATGTTATTCGTCCGTTGATTTTGAATCTAAAAACAATTGATTTGAGATCAATTTATAAAACATATTTACAGGAACAGCGGACAGTGTAGTAAAAAATAAAGAGATAAGTTGGATGACTGTGTGATTTATATCACAAACCCTTATAAAAGAGAAACCCCGAAAAATTGACGGGGTCTCTCTAACAAGTGTCACTATGGTGCTACTTCAACAGCACCATCTTCTTTGTCTGTACAAACTCCCCTGCCTTTATCTGATAGAGATAAACTCCACCACCCACAGGTCTACCCATTGAGTCTTTAGCGTCCCACTGAACAGACTTGAAACCAGCCTGTTGGTGGGCGCTGACCAATGTAACCACCTCATTGCCCAACATATCAAATATAGCAAGCCCTACATCGCTGTCCTTAGGTAGGTCATAGCTTAAAGTAGTAATAGGATTGAACGGATTGGGAAAGTTCTGGTGCAGGGTAAAGGTTGCAGGTACTACAGTTTTAAGCTGTAAAATGAACCTGTCCACCGATGGAACTACAATCTCACCCGTATCACCGAGAATGATCTCCTCACCTGTTTCTGATGTGAGCACCCAGTAATATTGTTTTCCATACTGAATTTTAATGTCATAAGAGATAGTAAGAGTCTCACTGGTGTTCATTACCTCTATCTCACCATAATCTCCCACAAACCTCCACCCATCCTTGAACCGTACATCAGATGCACCTGCGGGTGGTTTAGGAGGTAATATATAACTCTGTAATTCACTTTCAGGTATGGTAACCCCAAAGTATAGGGGCAGACCGTTGAACCTTATGACATTTGCATCTAAGGTACGGTCGACAAAAGGTTTGATCCGTGCAGAACCATCACTGTTTAGTGTGACCTGTCCATCCGAAGAAGCGTTGATCCAGTATCCTTTTCCAGGTTGAAAAGTTGTTGCAGAGTAATAGATCTCATCAAAACCATATATGGATCCTGAAATAATAATTCCTTCAGGGTCATCAATGGAAGATAATTCAAATGCAGAAGAGAGGCTTCCAATGAGATTCCAGCCTGCCGACAGGGAGATAGTAAGCTGGTCAAGGGGACTCCCGTTTACATCGGTTGAGCCTTCTGTATCAAAAAAGAGCCAATATCCATCACCATTTTCAAGTATCTCCCCTTCTACATAGATACCATTAAAACCATAGAGAGTGCCACCGACGGCATCTGGATAAATAGAAGAATATGTTGCATCCGATACTGCCATGGGCAGGCTTACCAGGTTCCACCCTGAAATGTGATCTACAGTAACACTGCTCTCACCGCAATTAGATGTATCTTGATCTCCTACAGGGTCATCATAAGTACCATTTTCATTGGAATCAACAAAATCTTCTCCTTCATCATAAACACCATTTCCATTGGAATCATTAAACTCCTCTCCTGAAAGGCATTCTGGATAGGGTGGGCATAGATTGTTGTTATGAAGTTCAACACTATATAAAGAAGATATGTTACATATTTCAGATGGAATTTCTCCAGACAGTTGATTTTCAAATAATCTCAGTCTTTCTAAGTTTGTAAGGTTGCCTATCTCAGATGGTATCTCACCACTGAGCTGATTACTCCATAAAAATAATCGTTCAAGGTTTGTGAGATTACCTATCTCGGGTGGTATTTCACCACTGAGTTGATTCTCTTGTAAATATATACGCTCAAGATTTGTGAGATTGCCTATCTCAGATGGAAATTCACCACTAAGTTGATTATAAGATAAAGATAAAAACCAAAGATTTGTGAGATTGCCTATCTCAGATGGTATCTCACCACTGAGTTGATTCTCCCATAAAAATAATCGCTCAAGGTTTGTGAGATTAAAAATCTCTAATGGAATTTCTCCCGTGAGTTGATTATTACTTAAGGTCAAATATGTCAGATTTGTCAGATTGGAAATATTTGATGGAATCCCCGATATATTCGTTTCATAAACTCCTAAAATACTAAGAGATAATAGATCAAATATTGATTCCGGGATTACTTCCAATGGATTTCTCCCAAGCCATAATGTTTCTAAAAGACTGAGATCACCGAAACTTTCAGGCAAAGTCTCTAATTGGTTGTTATCCAAATCTATATATTTCAGTTCATTAAGATCGCCAATATTTTCTGGAACCACTGTCAGTCCATAAGAAAATTCAGTAGGATCATTGTTCCAATTCCCAAATGGATTAAACTTGGTAAGTCTGCCATCAACCCAGATCTGTTCTCCCATCTCTAAAGCTTCAAAGGTTCCATCACCATCATCATAATCAGTCATCGATGTTTCTTCATTAATCCCATTCTGGGCAATAAACTCTTCAAGAACCTGGAGATCACCTGCATTACATTCATTTATATCAGTGACCCATTGGGTGCATTCTTCATGCTGAGAGAACGATACTGCTCCCGGATTACATCCGCTACAGTTTGAGCCACTACCATCGCCAATAGATTCGCATGTGCCTGAGGTCCATTCACAATCCTCAGCTGGGCCACCCCAACTTACGCATCCACCCTCACCCAAATCTCGCGCGGCCTGAGAAAAAGCAGACAGAGCACTACAATTCAGATCCAGTTGTTCCATAAATGGAGCGAAAGTCTCCCACGGCTCTGCACAAGATCCAGTAGTTTCAAAATCAAGATCAAGATTAGATTGAAAAATATCAAAAATAAGATACTCGACCGCTCCCGGACATACATTTATACAGGAACCATCATCATCCAAACCACAGCCATCTACTTCTTCACAATCAGATTCACCTAAATTATCACAATCAATGGTCTCACCTATAGCAATTAACATATCTAGTGTATCACTTATGCTTATAAAAAATTCATTGGCATCATCAGTAGGAGTCGCAGGAGTACAGTCTTCTTCTACATTGTAAGCATTGCACATATCCAGCTCACAGCCTGGAAAATCATTTGCAATCCATTCACCCCAATCAGTTAATAGGTACCAATCACAGTCAGACAATGCACCGCTAGGAAATCCTACATTATTGAGCCAATCACATACTTCTTCAGGTGTGGGCTCTACATCTCCCCAAGTAGGCTCTGGCAAATCATCGAAACACGCCCACTCATCGTCACCACCACCGTCACCACATCCAGGTCCATCTTGCCATCCTAACCATTCACATCCTTCATTATCCAAGCATTCACCTTCACTATAATAATTACCACATCCGTCAGCACCATCACATGGATCACATCCATCGCATCCAGATCCATCTTGCCCTAACCATTCACATCCTTCATTATCCAAGCATTCACCTTCACTATAATAATTACCACATCCGTCAGCACCATCACACGGATCACACCCTTCATCCTCACTGCCATCATCACCACAATCCACGCCATCACAGTTTTGACAACCCAAATCTACATCATCTAAACAGGCAGGCACTTCACATATCATATTATTATCAAACGGATGATCATCAAATAATAAATCAATTGCCCCGCAAATACCTTCAGAGATACTAGAGAAATTATTATCGCGTGCGTTAAGGTCATTAAAGTTTGGACTATTTGAAAAAATATCGGGGAATTCACCCTCGAAATCATTATTCTCTATAAATAATATTTCCAAATTATGTAAATCGCCAAGAGTACTAGGAAGTACTCCACTAAAATCGTTATTACCTAATATCACGTGCCTTAATTCTGATAGCGATCCTATTTCTGATGGAATTGTACCAGTCAACTGATTACCAGCCAGAATAAAATAAGCTAGATTAGTTAAATTCCCAATTTCTGATGAAATTTCTCCAGAAAAATTATTATCCCCTAAGTTAAGAACTGCTAAGTTTGTTAAATCATATATAGCACCGGGAATTTCTCCTTCGAAATTATTACCACCTAAAATTAAGTCTCCCATTTGGACTAAATTTCCAATCTCAGAGGGGATCACTCCAGAAAAATTATTACCTCCAAGGTGTAAAAAATTGAGATTTATAAGATCACCTATTTCAGGTGGGATTTCTCCGTACAATCCCTGACTTTCTAAATTAATGCCTGTAGTCTCCTCAATATTATAACAATTACCCCATAGACTAACTTCCCCATCGCTACAGCCTATCCACCATGAAGCCCCATCAATTACACCATGGTTTTGATTCCCTGAATTATCATAAAGAACTATACCTTCACCTTCATTAAAATTATATCGTGCTACAATATTATCTAGCTCTAACTCTTCAGAATTATACAATGATAATATTTCTTCTTCTGATAATTCATCTCCTGTAATAATTACATTATCAATTATTCCGTTATAGTATTCATCATTTCTATCATCTGTGTTTGTACCTATCATAATGGGCATTTCACCATTGGTATTATATTCCTTTTGTTCTTCAGCTAACAATTGACCATTGGCATAAATTTTTGCAACAGAGCCATTATGCGTGACCACAATATGCTGTAACGGATTCTCGGACAGGGAATATCCAGATTCAAAATCATTATTTTCACCTATTAAGCGAATTTCTCCACTTTCTTCCCACTGATCAACCAATATTGAAAAACGTTGATTAAAATGATTACCGCTTCCAAGAGAAACAATATTTCCACTTCCACCATCTATCCATACGCTAATTGAACGGGGTTCATTTCCAGGAATAAATTCACCACCCGTTATTTTAACTTCATCATCTCCATCAAATTCTAAAGCATAATTACCATTATCTGGATAAATACAATCACCATTTTCATCTGGATAAATACAATCACCTGGAAAATCCATATTGCAAGCATTTTCATCATCACAACCCGTATCTTCTTCTTGAAAAAGCATCTCAATCTCACTTCTCTCACCCTGGCCCCAGATAAAACCATATTGACCCTCAATATTCCCGTCTGATTCATACTCAGGCGAGGCTCCTGCAAATGGAAAAATATCAACACTAACCTCACCATTCATTTGTGATAATGAACCGCTATCCACTGAGATACTTGTCTCACTGGTAAAAAATATTAATTTCTCTCCTGGACCCTCTTCTTCGGATTCTGATCTAATTTGTACTGAATAAAAATCAGCATGATCAGTTGGGGACCACTCAAGGAAAAAATCACCACTCCAATCATATACTTCACCATCTGACCAGTTTAATATGGTCGTATTATCGGGAACCATTGCATATGTAGTGGTTGTGTTACCATGGGCTGTAATATCGACAGTATTTATTTCTCCAGGTTCCCAAGCACCAGATTCTTCATATCCAAAAGTGCGAATCCCTGAGATAAAGATGCCTCCATCATCAAACGGGACCCCATTCACGAAAGCTGCAGCATCATCAGGATATGATTGTGAACAAATTAGAACCCATGCTCTTTTTTCCTCACCATCCCCACCATTTTCTAATATTCCATAAACAAATACATCCGTTTCTGATATATCCCTCCCATTTATGTTATCATTGGGAATGGACACAATCGAACCGGATAGCAAGGACTGCCAATCAAAAAATGTATTGTGTGTGCTGGGATGGATTATGTCACCATTAGCCATCGATGAATTATCTAAATAAATTTCAGTATTGTCTGACCCAACAAGAAATGATAGGACATCCCCATCAGCAAAAGCTAATTCTTCACCCGGTAGTGGCCCATTTATTGCGCTGATTCTTATATCAACTGCATATGACCCCATCAATTCTTCAGAGGGAATTGTAAACTCTGTATCTGTGGTAGTATAACTTTGATGTGAATCAGAACCATTGTCGGTTTCAATATAATACTCGATCTGGAAATATGTATAATTTGATGATTCATATGTGATGGTCAGATCATCATTATCATTGTAGCCATCCCCATCAGAGTGAGATGTAATACCTGTACCAGTGGGTAATTCTAAATTCTGTGAAAAATCAATATCTCCAGAAAAGTCAATCTCTGCTGAGGTTCCAAGGTCAGATTGGTGAGAAAAGCCAAATCCACCAAGTGGACCATTATAATTATTCTCCATTATACCTTGCACAGGCTCTTGATTGATCTCCAGGTTGATATTATGTTTTATGGGATCACTAAACGTAAAAAGAAAAGCCCCATTATGGGTTACCTGACCTGCTATTACAGTCATTTCATTATCAAATTCATCTTCACAAAGCTCTGACCAATCATATGGCCAATTTTCATTTGAAGAAAAAGATGTATGGATGGCACATTTATTTTCATCAGATAAAGCGTTCGCATTATCAAACATATTATCCATTGTGGTTACATTGGATACATCCCAGTTTGATAAATCTTGATTAAAGCTGTGAGCACCACGAAACATACGTTTCATATTAGTTACATTGGATACATCCCAGCCTGATATATCTCCATTAAAAATTGTATTATGACCAAACATAGTCCACATATTAGTTACATTGGAGACATCCCAGTCTGATATATCTCCATTAAAGGTTGAACTTCTAAACATATTCCACGTTTCAGTTGCATTTGACACATCCCAGTCTGATATATCTCCATTAAAATTGGTGTTATAAAACATACCTCCCATATTAGTTACACTTGATACGTCCCAGGTTGATAAATCTCCATTAAAAATTGTAGCATTAGCAAATATATTTTGCATATTAGTTACATTGGATACATCCCAGACACTAATATCATCATTGAAAGTATCTTTTCCATTAAACAGATCAGACATATTTGTAATTGAAGAAACATCCCAACCTGATATATGTCCATAGGTGGCTTCCGCTTGTGCTTGGTCAGATACCCATAGGTCTACCGCTGATTGAATGTTATCCTGGGTGATGGGTGTTAGCTCCGGTACACATAATCCAGACCAATCATATGGCCAATTTTCATTTGAAGAAAAAGATGTATGGATGGCACATCTATTTTCATCGGATAATGCATTTGCGTTGTGAAACATGGAACTCATATTTCCCACACCAGATACATCCCATAATGATATGTCTTGATTAAAAGATGTAGCATCATAGAACATGTTCCTCGTACTCGTTACACTGCTTAAATCCCAGCTTGAAATATCCTGATTGAAATTACTCGCTTCGTGAAAAATTGAATACATATTTGTCACACTTGACACATTCCACGATGACATGTTTTGATTGAAATTACTCGCTTGCTTAAACATGTTCCTCATGCTCGTTACACTGCTTACATCCCAGTTTGAAATATCACCATTAAAATTTGTAGCCTCCCAAAATGAGCCATACATATTAGTTACATTAGAAACATCCCATGATGATAAATCTTGATTGAAACTAGTGGCTCCATAAAATATATGTCCCATACTCTCTACACTAGAAACATCCCATGATGATAAATCTTGATTGAAACTAGTGGCCCCAGAAAACAAATAACTCATATTTGTTACATTTGATACATCCCAGTTTGAAATATCGTCATTAAAGTTAGGATAACCAAACATACTATCTAATTCATCCATTAATGAGATATCCCAAGTATTGATTTCACCATAGGTGGCTAAAGCTGTTTCATTGTCATTTACCCACATGTTCACAGCTGTCTCTAACTCTTCAATAGTCTGGGGTTGCCATTGAGCTAATGTTACTCCCGGAACAAATAATACACCTATAATAGAAACAAAAAATAATTTGGTAAACAGTTGATTTAATTTCACAATTGGCCTCCTAAAGCTCTAATTAATGAGTGTAATATTGTGTATATAAGACCTCGAATTTAAAAAAAGTATCTGGGCAAAATAAATGATAAATATTATTTAGTGTCTATGTTAACTATATCACAAACTTTTGTAATAAAGAAGCCCCAGATAATTTTCAGGGCTTCTCTAACAAGTGTTACTAAAATTCTACTTCAACAGCACCATCTTCTTTGTCTGTACAAACTCTCCTGCCTCTATCTGGTAGAGGTAGACTCCTGCACTCACAGGGTTGCCCATAGAGTCTGTAGCGTCCCACTGGACTGACCTAAAACCAGCCTGTTGGTGGGTGTTAACCATCTGGATAATTTCTCTGCCAAGCATGTCATAAACAGTAAGCACTACAAAGTTGCCTTCTGGAAGATCATACCTTAAGGTCGTTATAGGATTAAATGGATTGGGAAAGTTCTGGTGGAGTGTGAATATTTCAGGTATGACCGGGGTTTCCTTTTTCAGTGTCACGCTGCTCAAGGAAGCTTCAATTAACAACTCATCCTGTGATGATAATGAATATTCTTCTCCCGTTTGGTCATCCACCAATACCCAACGTTCATCCAGGTTGTTATCTGGAAAATCACAGGATATCCTGAGTGGATAAGCATCATTTAGAACAGTTACTTTCCCTCCTGATTGCTCATACCGGGAGTCGCCATCAAATCGGACGTCAAATCCAGTGGAAGGTGGAAGGGGCGGAACTGAAAACATGGGCCGGTCTGCTACAGCGACAGAGCCTCCGGTGTATAGCTCTATAGTTTTTCCGTCCGAATTCCTGAATCGAAATATTGTAGATTGAGAGGCATAACGGTCCCTGACCGAGCTGCTCTGTTTTGCTCTGTTAATATCAAGAACGGAAGAGAGGGTAATCGTCCCATCACCGGATGAGCGTAGCCAGTAACCTCTCCCTGGTTCAAAGATATCTGTGTTGACATAGGCTCCGTTAAAACCATAGACCGTTCCTTCATAAACCAAACCATCAGGGTCCCAAAGCAAGCCCTCCTCTGACGGGCCGGAAACGATGTTCCAACCCTCAACTACAGGGACAGAAATTTCATTAAACATTCCGCCGGTAAATTCCACCGTACTGCTCTCCTGGAACCTCAGCCAGTATCCCGCACCATTTTCCAGTTGACCTACCTCAGAGTAACCACCATCAAATGAGTAGAGGGAACCAGAGTAGGCAGTTGGGAACAGAGACTCATAGGATGAGTCCTCTGTCTCAACAGGGAGCCCTACCAGATTCCAGCCTGAGCTGTATTCCGTATCAACTGTACCTTCTCCTTCACCCTCAATAACCACTGTTGTTACTTCCTCGTAAAGAAAATCTCCTCCTTCCCACACTAGCTCATTATCTACTATGATGGAATATCCACCATCTCCAAATTCACAGCACATTCCATCTCCATAGGTATCATATACGGTTACCTTATATGTCCCCGGTGAGGCGCAGTAACTATGTGTATTACCTACCAAATAACCACCGGACAAATAATTGTTCACATTATCTGCATCATTAATAGTCCAAAATGTTTCCTCAGGATAGTTATCAAAACCCAATAGAATTTTTATTTCACTTCCGGTGTTACAGGGGGTACAGGTACCGTTATCAATCACTGCATCTGGGTCATAATTATCTGCCGAGGGGTCAGTGCACCCAGACATTTCCCAATAATATGGGAAATCGTGGGCTTCTCCATTTAGTAAAATTCTAAATGCGTATTCTCCTGGCGGAGAATTATCTATAAACCTCCCACCATACCACCACCAAAAAGATGAGTAATTTCCATCGGGGTTAATTGTTTGCAAATGGTCAACCTGCCCATTTGGGTCGACTTGCTGAAAATAAAAAGGGTTTCCTTGGAGAACATCCCTGAAATATCCTGCAACAAAACCATATTCATAATTTATAAAATGATCTCGGTAGTTTAGAATGCTTGGTTCAGGACAGTCCATCCACCAAGACGTAGCCCCATACGTTCCACCTCTTTGGAGAGCTGTTACGCGATAGGAATGCTGATCCTCCCAGTGTGACTCATCTATATCATTACAGGGTCCTTCATAAGGATCTACCACAACCCCATTTACATCCCTGACCTCAAAGTGAAGGTGTAGTGACATAGAATTCCCTGAACTTCCTACCATCCCAAGGTATTCGCCCCTTTCTACAGTGTTACCTACTAACTTAGGGGTCAGTGAATTGGATTTCATGTGACCATACCAGGCCGTCGAACCATCGTCATGCATAATGTAAACAGCGTTCCAGTAAAACCCGCCCCAGGAACATCTTCTGTCAAATTGCCCATCATACTTATCAATAATTGTTCCGGGAGCAGCCGCAACAATAGCCACCTCCTCATTGTCCATCATGTTCCAGCTGTGAGGCCATAAATAATAGTCTGTTCCATTGTGCCCATTGTACGTACGTGCATAACATAAATAATCTACCGCTAACGCTGTGGGATCATTATCAACAAATCCTGAGATTGCCCAGTAATCGTTTGCTGTGAAATTCTCGGTAGGCTCCAAGGGCCAGGTGAAATCAGTGGGAACACGGCTTGGGGTTTCCAGCAAAAGCCCTCTCTCTCTCAGATAAGCAATATTCTCATCCAGTCTTCCCAGTATCTCCGCTTCCTGCTCCGGTGTCACACACTCTCCTGAGGGGATTTTATCTTCTCTGATCCCAAACCAGCCAGAATTTGATTCGGGGTCATAGCCCCACTCCCCTTGTTCCAGCATCTCATCGCTGAACATGTTAAATGGCGGGCGATCATTTTTATCGGATTTGGATATAGGGTTTTTTGCTATGATACAAGATATCAGAAAAACAAAAGAAAATAATTTTAGCACAGGATGGTAATATCTCATTTTAGCCTCCTAACCAATGAATTAAGAAATTACTTTAATAGCCTATACAAAAATAGTCAATGATTACCCTCAAACCAAGGAGTTGGTTTTATTATTTCAAGTGACCATCAATCTCAAAAAAGACTGAAAACAAAGCGAATCCATCCACCAGCAAGTATAAAATAACAGATATAAAATATCTTTGCCCGATGAGGTACATAGTTGGATGTAAAACGAATGAAACTGTGGATGACCTTGAATAATGTATATCCCCAGGAAAGGTATATATCAAGAGCGATTACGCTATCGGTAACAAACAACAATATACATAATAGATAAAATAGAATAGGCTGTTCGGTAAAATTTTTATAGTGATCCCGCGCTGCCTTGAGATAACCGGGAGCACCACCCTCATACACCTGGAAATACAGGTGACTAACCTCCCGAGATTTAATCGCTCTATAGGTACTAAAGCTTAAATGAATATGTGCATAGAAATGGAGAGCTACGATCGGCAAAATTGGATAAATAATTTGAACGCTGTCCATAGTTTACTCAGTTATTTTTCCCTGATTCCTGCCAACCAAAATAGCCATAACTGTCAAACAGCTGAATGAGACCATTGTTTTTATTGTCAGCACCAAGGTAACATCTGTTTTCACCAAACTCATTGTTTAGGGTTAGTGTTCCCCCATCATTTGTGTCCGGAACCAGACCACCGATGATCTTATCCTTTGCATTGTACAGAGTAACTGAGCCCCCATTTGACTCACATCCTAAAACAATTTTGGAGGCATTCTCTGTTTCATCAGTTCTGGAGATAACTACCCCTCCCGAACCGGCGCTGGCATAAAGATGAAGGGCAAGCCTCCCTGTTTCTCTATCAATAATTTGGATTTCGTTTGTTTTTATCACATCTGGGTATCCCTTTGCTCCAAGAAAAAGGAATGTGCTTGCGATCAGACATGCACCTGAAATAAATCCTAAGCTGTATTGTTTCATTTTTTTATCCTCATAAATATTATATTAAATGTTGATGAAAAACATTATCTATCCCCACACTGAGTCGTGTCCTGATTTCCAATAAAATCTTCAATGCACTCCGGATATGGGGGACAAAATTGATTGTTCTCTAACTCAATTATCATATTGTTAATGTCAAAATTGCAAATAGATTCAGGGATAGAACCACTTAATTGGTTATCGCTCAATATCAATACTTCAAGGTGCTCCAGATCAAACAGGGATTCCGGCAGCCCCCCTGTTAACAGGGTACCGGAAATTAGCAGTTCTCTTAGCTCCGTTAAGTTCCCTAAACTATCTGGGAGAGTTCCCTCAATAGTGCATCCCTGACAAAGAAAATTAACTAATCTGCCCTCCTCCCACTCTGGCTCCTCCATAACAACCAATACACTTGGCGAAAAATTTCCAACCAATTCTTGTAGAATTACCATGTCTCCCGGGTGGTAACAAATGTTGTCAATTTTATGATAACCTTCGGTACACCAATATGGAATATTTGACTGAACAAAAAACAAAATATTTAATAGCTCATCACTTGGATAGAAATTCTCGTAGAGCTGTTGATCGTTATTGTTCAACAACACAGTAACTCCCATATTTATCTCTGAACCCTCATCTGAAGGTTCCATCAAATCTGTTATAATAGTATCGTTTACAAAAAAACTTTCGAGTATATTAAATGTATTTTGATTGGATCCGATATCTCCCTGTACCAAATAGCCCCACACATTGTATTTACTTATGAATCCATCATCAAAAGAAGATACAGTGAAAATATATTTTGAGGAATCCTTCGTTATATCAAAATACGTATTTACCAGACCCGTACTCTCAAAAGTAAGTTTAACAACTTCAAATATGCAGGACCCATCATCTATGGTTGCGCTGTCTGAAAAGTTCACTGCCAGATTGCTCACACATCCATAACAACTGTTACTCCCCTCGCACACACCGCAGCTATCGTACTCGGCACTCCCTCCATTTACTCCGAAACAGTCCGCCTCCTTATGGAGCTCACTGCATGAACAAAACAAAAGTAAAACAAGAGAGAGCAACGTTTTCAACTATGCAACCTCAACCAGTTGGGAAACCAGGTGATCGTATTCTTCTCCCAGATGAAGGTAACACCGCATCCAAGGGCTCAAGCTACCACTATCATCTGGAAGAAACCGCCACACATGGCCAGCACCATCAAGGTCTTCCGCTAACAAAACATCTCCCGATTTTATGATAGCAATGTGCTGAGATCTATACACCCCGACATCACAACTTTTAAACTCCAGGCATCCCCCAAGGGTAATGACCAGTTGCTTCCTGGGAGCAGTGTGGGCCAGTTTTGGTGCATCTTTTGTAGTTTCATTAGGAAGAGGTGTAATAGCAAACTGTAATCTCAAATCACCTGAATTATCGAGCACATTGGGATTAACAAATAGGGAAGAAAATAACCCAACAGATCCCAAACCAGATTTTTCAACTAGCGGTAGATACATTTTAGCAAACCGGGTGTGACCGCTCTCATCGGTATACATTCGAACTATAGGAAATTTTGGATTCATTATTATCTCCAAGAAAAACGATTGCTACGATAATGGTTAAAAACACACACTAGATTTTAACGACGGAAGAATAACAAAAATACACCCTAAATATAGTATCGAGTTGGACTGAAATATTGATATGAATATACTTTTTTGGATACATTAATCCGTAAATGAAAACCATGGTGAAAAATAATGTGAAGCGATAGGATAAAAAATAGGCAAACGAACTATTTAATATAATCTAGGTATGGTAAACCATCAGGCAGACACTTACGATGGGCGGACCAGGGAAAAGTATCTGGAAATAAAACTGCCGGATAAAGATCCGGCAGGGTAATAAGTTTGATTCCCAAAAAGGGAATTTAACTTCTGAAAAATTTTGAAAGGAATCTCTTAAATGGAGAGGTTTCTTCCTTTGGTTTATTTTCAATTAATATTTCAAAATCGGTTTTCTCACTGAGGATTTTTATGATGTCTTTGTCCAATATTTCTTCATCATTGTAGGTCACTGTTGTTGTGCTTGTTTCAAAATTGACATCACACAACTTCACACCATCAACGCCCTCTAGTGCGGTCTTTATCTTGGCTGAACACCCAAATTTACAGGACATACCCTTGACCTTAAAGTTGGCTGTTTTTTCACCAGCAAATACAAATGCTGTTAAAAATAATAACAAAATATATTTTTTCATTTTTTACTCCTTAATAGAAAAGTGTTTGTGTTTTTATGATGTAATGATATCGGGAATTTGCATTAATTATAAAAAATATCCTTGGGATTTTTATCAAACGCTTCAGTATGATTTTATAAGGGGAATAGGGGGCCTTGAGAAACAGAAAACTCTTATTTGCGAATCTTCTAGAGGTTAGTGGACACATTCGCTTGGCACCTTGGAACCATCTTCCAGTATAGCCCATTTCCAGATTGGAATCCGTTTTTTCAGTTCAGCAATAAACCAAGACATTGAATCAATACCTTCCTGTCGGTGCTTTGAGCAGATCACTACATGGATACTTGTTTCCCCAACATTCACTCTCCCAATGCGGTGTCTACAGAATAGGTCATTGATAGGGAATCTCTGTACAGTTTCTTTGGCCAATTGCTTCAGCTCTGTTTGAGCCATACCTTCATATTTTTCATATTCAAGAGCAGTAATATTTTTTCCATGCTCCGTGGCCCGGACGCGGCCATTGAACGTCAGCTCTGCGCCATCTTGACGATGATTATCATCAGGGGGGAAAAAATCAATCGGACCGCTTACAATTTCAACTTTTATCATTTATCCACCCTGCACCGGTGGGATGAGTGCGACCTCGTCACCATCGCCCAATACTGTTTCTTCAGGAACATACTTTTGGTTTACGGCCACGCGCAGGCTCACGCCATCCAGTTTTCCTTTCGCTTTTTCACGAATTAATTTGTCCAACCGCGTCGTTGTTGTTTCTCTCTCTAATTCTAACTCTAGTTCATCGGTTTCCAATGCATATTTCACATGTGAAAAACATTTTACTTTTACCTGTATCATAGTTCTATCGTTTGGGCTGTGTGGCTCATACCATCATACATCAGCAGTTTACCAACTAGATTAGGTTTAATACCTACAATGAGTTTTACAGTTTCTAGGGCCTGGATATTTCCAATGATACCTGGGAGCATGCCCAACACACCGGCATCAGAGCAGGTACCCCCTACGGATGGTGGTTCAGGGAATAATTCACTGTAGCCTGAACGTCCGTTCGCATTTAAAATTGCGACCTGTCCTTCATAGCGGTACAGTCCTCCATAGACCATGGGCACACCCGCTTCCTTTGAAAACCGGTCAACCAACAACCGAGCCGGAATGTTATCCGTCGCATCAATCACAATATCTACATCACTTATAAAGTTCAGTCCATTGTCATCATTAATAAATACATCAACTATTTCAACGATGGCATCTCTATTCAATTTTTCCAATTTCTCTTTGGCTGCCTGTACTTTCATTCGGCCAATATCTTCAACACCATAGAGTGGCTGTCTGTGAAGATTAGAAAGCTCAACGTTATCTCCATCAATTATTTTTAGTTTTCCAATCCCTGCAGCTATAAGTGATTGAGAGGCGGGACACCCCAGTCCACCCATACCAACAACTCCCACAGTTGCATTCAAAAGTTTTTTCTGTCCTTCCAACCCAATATTCGGAAGGACTGTTTGCCGCGACCAGCGACTTAAATCTTCCTTCTCAGATTGGTATGCATTCCAGGCCTGAACCCCGCCCAAAAGACTGAACGCATTTTTTAATTCTCGTTCGATAATAATTCCTTCAGTCACAATTCCGAATTGACAAATCAGTACTGACTCACTTTCTGTAATAGGAATAGAGCCCAGCTCAGCAATAACAGACCTCAGTCCATCTAATGGGAACTCTTCTCTCTGCTCTGCCGGACGGAGATCTATCACCGTAAAAGATTTTCCTTCATCCTTCCACTGTTGCAGTTCCTGTGGGGTTATGATCATTGTATATTTTTCCAAGGCAATATATTAACATAGATCTCATCCCCCGCTTTTAAGGGAATCTCCCCCTGTTCTGATCCAAGTATACAGTTGGCTTCCAAGGAAGATGAGAGCATATGGGAACCAATTTTTATGGTTGGTTTGCAAACCAGTTTTCCGTTCTCCAACCATGCTTGACCAAATAAATATCTGTATTTTACTTTTTCCCGTGGGAATGGTTCAGTCAAAATACCAGTTGTTGGTTTTGATTCTGGAATCCCCATCATGGTCTCCAGAACTGACCAGACCCACTCCATAAACCCAATATAGGAAGAAACGGGATTTCCAGGCAGCCCAAAAATCAAGGTGTCATTTCCGCTACCAAAAAAGAGCGGTTTCCCTGGTTTCTGTGCCACCTTCCAAAAATACTCTTGCACACCTAATTCCATAAAAACATCCCGCACATAATCAAACCGACCCATGGAAACTCCACCAGATGAAATAATGACGTCACAGGTGTTCAAAGCCCTAGATAAAAAAGATCGCAGGGCGTCCTTATCATCCTTAATGACATTACGCATGGTGACCTCACCGCCAATCTTCTCAACCAGCTCTGCAAAAACGTATAGGTTTGAATTGTAGATATCTCCAGATCTAAGTTTACTTCCTGGCTCCACCAATTCATCCCCTGTGCCAAAAATAGCAATGCGCGGTTTTTTTACCACAGAAAATTCTCCATATCCAAAAGTGGCCAAGGTCCCGATTTCACTGGGAGTAATTCGGGTCCCTTTGGAAATCAAAATATCTCCCTCCCGAATTTCTTCTCCTTTTTTTCGAATATGTTTTCCGGGAGGTGTTTCCAAAAATATCTGGACACTATCTGACCCTGAAAACCCGCTCGTGTGCTCCACCATCACCACTGTATCAGCACCAGCTGGTATCTCTGCACCGGTCATGCATTGGATGCATTCACCAGAGCCAAGCGCTAGCTCACTGGGAGAACCAGCTGAGCTTATACCCACCACCTTGAGTGTTACAGAGTGTGACTGGCTCGCACCTTGTATATCGACCGATCGCGCCGCAAACCCATCCATGGCCGAATTGTCAAACCGTGGCATAGGGAAAGTGGCTCTAACATCTTGAGAGAGAACCCTATTCTCTGCCTGACCCAGTGGAACGTTTTCCATTTCTAACGGAAAAATATGGTCTTTAATAATAGATTTTGCTTTCTGAACTTGTATCATAACATATCCCTGAATAAAAATATAACGGCAACAATAACGATAGCGCCCATAATCTTTTGAATTGTGTTCGCATTAAAACGAAGAGCACCCAAATAAGAACCTCCAAATCCTCCAATAATCACAGCACCTGCCAAAGGCATGATGAAATCTGCATCAAATGTACCTGATTGTGATCGAGCAATGAGTCCTGCCAAGGAATTTACCCATATGAACATAGCGCCCGCTGCGGCGGCCTCCTTTTCTGACCCGAGATCAAACATGATAATGAGTGGTACTATATAAATACCACCACCAATCCCCACTGTGCCAGCTATGAAACCCAAAACCCCTCCAAACACAAAAATGAATATCCACTTACGAACTCCACTTATCTGAATTGAGAACCGAAGGTGGTGTAATACATATATTCTGACAATCACGAAAATGAGTGTGATAAGAAGGATGACCTGAAATAGAATTTTGGGTAAGGCCAGCAATCCTCCTAAATACGCCATGGGGATTGATGTAACTAAGAATGGGACAATCAAATCAAATCTACCGTGGCCATTTCGCCAGAAATTTATCATACCAATAAAAGTCACAAACAAGTTCAACGTAAGTGACGTGGTTGGAATAAATTGATAACTGATTCCAAAAATTGTCATGAGCGCTGTGTAGGAGGAGCCCCCGCCTAATCCAACACTGGAATAAATGAAAGCGACCAGTAAAAACAATAGTGGCAGAAAATATTCCATTAATGTTTCTCACCTTTCATCATATGGAATGAATGGAAAATGGTCGGGACCAGTACATTTAATGCATCTTTGACCGCACCCATGCTACCCGGTAAACAAATGACAATAGCTCCCGAAACTACCCCGGCCGTTAACCGGGATAGCATAGCTGTTTTCACTTTTCCACGACCGTAGGCATGAAGTGCCTGTTCCACTCCGGGCAGTTTGGAATCAAAAATTCCTTCCAACATTTCAATAGTTAGATCTCTCGGCCCTAGCCCTGTCCCACCGGTAGTAATAATTAACTCTGCTCCTTCCCTAATCCAGTTTTGAATTGTGGTGGTCAACTCATCGGAACCATCAGGTAGGACCTTCTTATGTTTAACAGAACAGCCTGAATCAGAAAACCCTGAAATTAATAGGGGGCCCGACCTATCTTCATTTTTTCTGGATGACACACTGTCACTGATGGTGATGATACCAACCTGTGGGCGATATTCTGTGGCATGGTCAGATTTTCCACCTACTTTTTCTATCACATTGATTTCACCAATGGACATGGTTTTATCTACAGCCTTACACATGTCGTAAATAGTCAATGCAGTAACAGACACCGCTGTTAGCGCTTCCATCTCCACGCCCGTAGCTTCCTTTGTTTTTACGATGGATTTTATCACAATATTTTCCGTTTGAACGATAAATTCAATATCCACAAAAGATAGATTAATCTGGTGACACATGGGGATTAGTTCAGCAGTTTTTTTAGCAGCCTGCACACCGGCAACCTTCGCAATCGTTAAAACGTTCCCCTTAGGAAGTGCGTCCCCCTTAATAGCTGAAATAGTCTCTGGCTGTAAAAAGACCTTTCCTTCCGCTTTTGCCGTTCGAACGGTGCTGACCTTGTCCGTTATATCCACCATCTTGACGTTGCCCTGTTTATCTATATGTGAAAATTCATTCATATTATCCCCCTATTTGGGTCATTGATTCCCGGTTCTCGTTCCCTTGATTTTGAGCCTCCCAGCCATCTTTATATTTTTTCATCATTGATTCACGAATTAAACTCTCAATTCCTTCATCCGAGAATCCATTGCGCATCGCATCGCGGAGATTTGTCTCACTCTGGCTATAAAGACAATTCATAAGTTTTCCATCCGCAGTGATCCGTAGACGATTACACGCTCCACACATGTTCCGGGTATAGGAAGGAATTACCGCTATCTTTCCTTTGTAACCATTTCTGCGAAAAATATAACGCTCTGTTTGGGAGCCATCTACGGGAACCAACTCATCTACCAAATTTTTCAAATCAAATACAATTTGTTCGGCCTGATAAAACTTCCCCGTCTTCCATATCTGATGAGAATCAAACGGCATAAGTTCAATGAATCTTACGGTGATAGCATTTTCTTTCGTTAATTGAACAAAATCCAACAGCTCATCATTATTAAAATCTCGCATGACAACCACATTCACCTTTATGGATTGGAGCCCAGATTGAATCGCTTTTTCAAGTCCGTCCAAAACCAAATCCAACCCACCTGATCGCGTAATAGTTTTGAACTTTTCATGGATTAGCGTATCCAGACTGATATTGATTCCCGTCAAACCAGCATCTTTCAATAAGTTTATTTGTTTGGAAAGCAATGTTCCATTTGTTGTCAAATGGATGGAATCGATAGCATCTTTTTCATGTACAAATTTAATGAGATCCAACAAATCTTTTCTTAGTAGGGGTTCGCCACCTGTAAAGCGTATTTTGGAAACACCCATTTGTGACGTGATGTCAATTAAACGACAAATTTCACCAGTTGTCAGCAGCCTGTCCTGACTACGAAATGGGACCCCTTTTTCTGGCATACAATAAATGCACCGAAGGTTACAATATTCATTAACAGAAAAGCGAAGGTAGTTAAAGGTCCTCCCAAATTGATCACTAATAGGGGAGCTCGCGAACTGATCATCGCGAAAAATGGAGGGCTGTGCGTATGTTGTTTTTTCCATTCTCATTCCAATTCATCCCACAATCATGTAAGAATCGGGAGCAAATGATGTTGTTTCCAACATCACCGTACCGGCTGGTTACCTTATTTAATTAAATCAAACGTAGGCAACTCAGCTAAAAGAATTAGAAAAAATTAATTCAATATTACTATATAAACCTCTTCTTTTTTGAGTGTTAGAGGTTGAACCATACAAAAAAATATGTGAAATTTGGTAATTCATAAAATTATGAAAAAAAATTATTTACTAAAGACTAATTAGAATTCAAAAAAAGGGGGGAGGTATTTATTTAAGGTAATATTTCCTTTTTTAGACTTAGACAATAATAAAAGATACTAATTCAACTGGATGGGCAGGTTCCGAAATCGTTTCCCGGTTGCTGCATGAACTGCATTCGCCACCGCAGGTGCAATTGGCGGGAGCCCTGGTTCACCTACCCCTTCAGGTGGTGCATCACTATCCACCAAATAAACATAAATATCCGGTGTTTCATCCATACGCATCACATCAAAATCATCAAAGTTACTTTGAACTACCCGGCCATTTTTTATTGTTATTTTACTCTTCATCGTAGCAGACAATCCATAGATGATGGCACTTGAAATCTGTGCTCTGACAATTGCAGGATTAACCACAGTGCCGCAATCAACCGCACAGTGAACTTCATGGACTATTATCTTTCTTCCTTCAATAGAAACACGGGCAACCTGTGCTACCGATGTCCCAAAAGATTTATGGCAAGATATGCCTTGATACATTGGGCCATTCTCAAAATCATCCCAACCAGACTTTTCAGTTACCAATTTTATTACACCTGCATCGTGGGAAGTATTAGGCAATAATCCCAGCCTGAATTGAACGGGATCCCTTCCTGCTTTTTCCGCTAATTCATCCATAAAACATTCGTTTGCAAATGCATTCTGTGAATTATATACTGACCGCCACCATCCCAAAGGGATAGGTATTTTTGTCATTTGGTAATCGACCTGAATATTGGGAATCTCGTAAGAGATATTTTTTGCACCTTCCACCGCAAAAATATCGACCTTTTCTTTAAACGGAAACGGAAATTTTACCAATTGCGTAAACAGAATTGACGGGGCTGTGATACGGTGTTTCCACGTTGTTAAATTACTATTTTCATCGAGCGCACCCTGCATCACATGGACACTGGATGGTCTGTAATAGTCATGCTGCATATCTTCTTCACGGCTCCATACCAATTTAACTGGTTTTTTTAATTTATCTGAAATTTCTACTGCTTCACTGACAAAGTCGTTAAAAGACCTGCGGCCAAAACCACCACCTAAGTAGGTAACATTCACTTCCACTTTTTTCTTAGATAATCCTGTAATTTTCGAAGCGATCTTCCGAGCCCCATTCGGATTTTGAGTTCCCGCCCAAACCTGGCATTTATTGTGTTGAACATAGGCAGTACAATTCATGGGCTCCATTGTTGCGTGGGCTTGAAGGGGTGATTCATAAATGGCTTCAAGGTGATTATCAGATAATTTCAGTGCTCTTTTCACATTGCCTTCTTTCCGGACGACACCACCTCTCTCTTTACTTTCTTCCAGTAAATCTTTCCTGATCTTTTTACTGTCTATCCCCTCCGCTTCGCCTTCACCCCAGCTGATCTTAATTTTTTTTCCAGCCTTTAGCGCGGCCCAAGTATGCTCAGCAACAATGGCTAAACCATTTTCAATTTCAAATATTTTAATGATCCCTGAAATCCCACTGATACTGTCCTTATTAAACGATTTAATTTTGCCACCAAATACAGGTGAATGAACCACTGTAGCATAAACCATCCCGTCTAATTGGACATCCAAGGCAAATTCAGCTGTGCCATTGATTTTTGAAAGGGTGTCCTTCCTTTTGATATTTTGTCCAATGATGGAGAAATTATCTTTCCTTTTTAGAGCTGGTTTTTTGGGCACTTTTAGTTGGCTCGCTTTTCCGGTCAGTTCTCCATAGGAAATTTCCTTTCCGGTTCTCTTGTGAATTACCATCCCATCACTTGTTTTGCATTCACTTTTGGTAACACCCCATTCTTTTGCCGCCGCCATAACAAGCATTTCTCGGGCTGTTGCCCCGGCCTTCCTTAATTTTTTCCAACCACCGGAAACTGAATTGCTACCCCCAGTCATTTGAAAGCCATATTTTTTTCGATCTGCTGGCGCTTTTTCAACAATGACCTTTGACCAATCTAAATCCATTTCTTCCGCAATGATCATAGGCAAGGATGTTATAACACCCTGGCCCATTTCAGATTTTCCAACCATAATCTGAACGAAATTATCTGACTGAACTTTGATCCACACATTCGGTTCAAATGTTATCGGTTCTATGGTTTTCCCTGTCAGTTTATTTCTATAGGGCAAATAAAATCCTAGGACCAACCCTGATCCTGCGGTGGAAGCAACCTTAATGAATTCTCTTCTATTCATTGTCACCCCCTTTATTGGTTCTCGAATTATTGGCGGCACATAAAATGGCCTTTTTGATCTGTGGATATGTACCGCAGCGGCAAATATTCATTTTCATTGCTGAATCAATATCCTCTTCCTCTGGATCTGGATTCTTTGAAAGGAATGAAGATGCTGTCATAATCTGACCAGATTGACAGTAACCACACTGGGGTACATCTTTTTCAATCCACGCTTGTTGAACAGGATGGGAGTCGTTTTCAGAGAGCCCCTCGATCGTGGTGATCTCAACATCATCATCAAGAAAATCAATGGGTGTTACGCAAGATCGGGTTGCTTCGCCATCAATGTGAATCGTACAGGCTCCGCACAGACCGCGACCACAACCAAATTTTGTTCCCGTATATCCAAGTGAATCTCGCAACACCCATAGGAGTGGAGTATCTCCTGAAACTCTTACAGTCTTTTGCTTTCCATTTATATTTAATTTGAATTCACTTATAGCGATACCACCCTACTTGAGTTAATAAATTGGTATTAATTTACACACCATCAAATTTTTTATTCTTCTATTAGGTAAAACTGATTCTTTTGTGGTGTCAGTGGTCGCCCCATCCACAGGGGTCGACGCAGGCCATCCGGATGGATTTCTTTATCCTTGGCCCAAGCATTCCATTTATTGAAATGCTCGAATGACTTATTCGTATCCACAAAAACATCCCCATATTTTTCATCTGGATTCGGTTTGGAGATGCTCACTTTTTGCAGCCAACAATGGGCACCAGATATTGGATCAGGGTTCGCTGCATGGGTAATATTTTGATGAACGCCACCATCACGCCACCAAATACGATTAGTATCAGGATCATCTGTTTTCCAGGATTCAACTCCCTTTAGCGTTTTCATTTTCCACTTACCATTACCCAAATTCTGTATGTCAACGGTATTGGTCATAAATCGGTTCCCTTCATCCTGTTGCCGACGCCAACGACCGATATGATGTGAGCAGGCCACCACCCCCGGCTTAATGGCCTCAGTTACCCAAACCTTGTCCACAAACCATCCAATCTCTGTAGTAATCTTCAGCAAATCGCCATTATCAACGCTAAGCCGTTTCGCATCTATAGTATGAATCCAAATGGGATTTCTATGAGCAATTTCAGTGAGCCATTTGGCATTTGCAGATCGAGAGTGAATGTGGGTAGGTAACCTAAAATTTGGAAGTAGAACACATTCATTTTTATCCTGATCCATCTCACTCAAATGTACGTGGCTCTTAACCCTATAGCCTGGTGTGGCGTGCTCCGGATAGCCAAAATCAACCATAGTTTGAGAATATAATTCCTGCCGCTTGGATGGGGTTGGAAATCCGATATGATTCTTTCCATCCACCTGTATGCCAATCACCTTATCATCTTTTACAATCTGCCCATTTGGCTGGACAATCCATCCTAATTCTGTTAATTCTTTTTCATTATTTCGATAGATGTTGTTTTCCACAAGGAAAGCTCCATATTTGCGCATGTATTCTAGTGGAGATAGTCCTTCTTTTTTTGCTGTATCTGATAGCCCATTTGTATGTTCGAATATGTATTTATAATATTCGTCTATATTTATTTTTTTACCTTCTCGGTATGGACTCATAAAGTGTTCTCGGATACCTAAATCTCTGTTTTTATCTATTCGCCAGGAGAGCTCGATCCAAAACTCATCTTCTTCCCACACTTCTCCTGGATTAACTTCGTAGGTAAAATCCACTTTCTTACCATCCCGACGTGCTTTTTCCCTTAAAACAGGCTGTCTAAAAGCAATCCAGATCCCAGCTTGGGTCTCGTAGGAGTTAATATCATGGCGCTCAGACGCATGTCCCATGGGCAGCACGTAATCAGCAAAAAAGGCAGTTTCATTCCAGGTGGGTGTCAGGGCCACATGGCAACCGACTTTTTCTTCATCGGACAACATCTCAACCCAAGTAAAGCCATCGGGGTAGGTCCAGACCGGATTAAACACACGGGTAAAATATACATCTAAAGTACCGCGGTTGTCTTTCAGAAGGTGGGGCAGAATCTCACTCATCTCATAATGTGCCAAGGTATATTCTCTTGGCCAGTTAAGTTCATTCCAGGCATCGGGACCTGAAGGTGAATCAAAAAATTCTGGATGAAATTTATTCCATGCACTTGGAGAGGTTCCCCCTTCTGTGCCAACAGAACCGGTTAGCACATTGAGTAAATGCAAAGTCCTTGCAACCTGCCATCCTCCAAGATTTCCAATGGACGCACCGCGCCAAACATGGGTGGACAGTTTGCTTCCTGCTTTCCCAACCATGCGTGCTACACGAATAATTTGGTCCGCCTCAATTTGGGCTTCTTTAGCCGCAAACTCCGGTGTGTATTCTGACCACTCTTCGCTCAGTCGTTTAATGAATTGCTCAAACTTGATGGGATCATTTGGATGCAAATTCTTGAGATAATCATCCCAGTTTACCCAATTTTCCAAATAACGACGGTCGTACATTTCTTCATCCAAAATAATTTTGGCCATAGCCATAAATACAGCCGATTCACTACCGGGATATGTGGGCATCCACTCATCTGCCATGGATGCTGTATTAGACAGTCGTGGATCAATAACAATCAGCTTGGCACCTTTCATCATGCCTTCCATAATACGCTGGGCATGTGGATTAAAATAATGACCTGTTTCCAAATGAGATGATGCCAATAAAATCACTTCTGCATTGGTGTGATCTGGGCTTGGACGGTCATATTTGTGCCAAAGCGCATATCCAGTACGTGCACCGGCTGAACAAATATTTGTGTGAGAATTATGACCATCTACTCCCCATGCTTTTAGAACACGTTCTGTATAGCCTTCGTGTCCCGGGCGACCCACATGATACACAACACCATCTTTTCGTTTTCTTATAGAGTTAGCAATCTTTTCTGAAATTTCATCTAATGCTTTGTCCCATGAGATTCTCTCCCACTGTCCGGATCCCCGCTTCCCCTTTCGTTTTAACGGATAAAGAATACGTTCCGTATCATTGATCTGGTTGATCGTTGCCGGACCCTTGGCGCAGTTTCTTCCACGACTACCCGGATGGTGAGGATTCCCCTCAAACTTCCGGACTATATTGGAATCTTTATCAATATATGCCAACAGACCACAGGCTGATTCACAATTAAAGCAAGTGGTTGGTACAATGGAATAATGCCGTTCCTTTTTTTCCGGCCAGGCCAGTGGATCCAATTCAATAAAATCATCCCATTCGGTGGGGTCAGGATATTTGTACAGTTCCCGGGGACCTTCCATTTTTTCGGACCAGTCTGGACGGTCTGATATTTTAGGGATGATTCCCAGAGATTCTGAAAATGTTTCTATCCAACTGCGTTTCATTTTTCTAACTCAATGGTATCATTTGCGGTACACGAATGCGTACAAAATCTGTTAATAAAATTCCTAATAATGCCAATCCACCGGCTAATAATGCACCACTCCCACCAATCATAGTCAACATCGTAATCGGGACGACACTACCAATAATAATTCCTGCCCAGAAATATTTGGAATAATAGCCTTTTGTCATGAGATGAATGGCTTTCCTTGTATCCGGTGTATCGTGCGGTATTAGGATTTCTTTTGCAATAATGATTATATTTAAAACAACTCCCCACAATAGCGCACTGGTCATCCATTCCACTGTTTCCGGAGCGATAATCATCATCACCACAGTACCACCAATAAAAGCATGTACCAACATATGGATAGCAGACTGAATAGGTGTCTGCCATAGATCCCGTGCACGGGCTTGATTAAACAAAAATGCGGTGTAGACAGCACCTAATCCTGCGAATATCATTCCAGGAATCCAAAGCCAATCCAATCCGAGTTTCAAGTAATTATCCAATAACTTTAAGGAAACCAGTCCGCTAAATCCGGTAATTATATATGCACCCCGAACCAACCAAGATTTCCACTGTGGACGAAGCAAGACATAAAGGAATCGATCAGGTCGATCAATATCCTTTATCAATAATCCAGCTGTCAAACCCATGAAGACAAGCGTGGTAATTAAGCCTATCATTTCCGATGCTGAATCCAAATTGTTATTCAATATATTCCAAACAGCCATCATAAGAAAGGTCCCCGTAGCAATGGCTTTTGTCCAGACATACAGTGGCACTTCCCATCCCCATAGCACACCTTTGCTGGGGCTGTCATATACTCGACGTGCACCTTGTGTGTCCACATCCTCTTGAATTTCTTTCGCAACATTATCTATAGCACGACGATCAATTGGTTTGCCCATTTTGGTTGAATTTTCCATAGCCAATTGTACCAATAAATTTTCCGTGTCCGCTTCAGATGAACGTTGGTCTGCATATTTTGCAAAATGACCAACGCCAACCGATTGTTCCGACCATACATATTTTTCATCCTGAGTTGTCGCATTGGGATCCAGCATTTCATTTGTACCCTTTACATAATATAAATTGGGTTCTGTCAATTTTTCCGGCTTCCGCGTCATGGTTTCTTCATTGCCCACCAATTGGGCTATTTTAGAATTTGCATCATTCAAATCTCCAGAAATGATAGCCTCAACGGGGCACACAATTACACAGGCAGGCTCGTAACCGCCATCAATCCGGTGGGCGCAGTAGTTGCACTTGGAAGCTGTATTGGTATTGGGATCAATATACAACGCATCATATGGACACGCCTGCATGCAGGATTTGCACCCAATGCATCGGTCGTTGTCAAAATCTACAATACCATCTGCTCGAGTATAAAGAGCTGTGGTCGGGCATATTTCTACACAGGGCGCATCAGCGCAATGATTACAACGATGGACAGAAAATTCTCGTGTGCTTTTTGGGAAAACACCTTTCTCAATATATTTTACATGAGTTCGATTTACACCAATTGGGATATCATGTTCGCTTTTACATGCTACGGTGCAGGCATGACAGCCAATGCACAAACGATTATCAATAACAAAACCGTAGTTCATTTTTGATTAGTCGTAATGAACATTAAGCAAAAATCCTTTGAGCTTCTATCGGGATTGATTCAAAACCACCCACTCGTCCATGAATCTCCGTTAGATTCTTCATACCATTTTCATAATCCACCAAACGATTGATAAGATAAAATATATACATGCTTGTGAGCCAGTTCGTGAATTCCTGTTTTGAGCCCAAATGCTTTTTCATGTTCAGCATTACCCAAGCAAAATGGTTCCATACATCAATACATGAATCACATGACCGTTCAATCCCTACACAACATCTTCGTGTCGTTTTAAAATCGGCGTTGTAGGCTCGAAAATGAGAGCTGTATGGATTCCCGTTTTCCAATCGATCAGCATTTTCAGACAGATTTGTACTTACCGTCGTGCACACGTCGTAACCCCAGTTTTGACCATAAAGTTGTCCTGTGGTAATGACCTTTGTCAAATAGGATGAAAGATAAATAAAATTTGGATACTGTGTGATAGATTTATCAATTTCTTCCTGGACTTTTCTAAATCCCTTCCGGTGGTCCATTGGGCCTCCCAAATTCGAAATATCGCTGTAAAAATTGAAAAGAATCCGATTGCCATTCGCCACACATTGGTCCACCACTGCTTCAATTTCATGGGCGTTTCCGGCTGAAACCGTATAGTACCAAAATGCACGGGAATCGTTCTTATAATTATGCAGAGCAGTTGAAAAAATATCCTGCTTCCCATTACTTCTCAAACTTGCATCGGTATCATGATCCCCCCAAATCGACACACCAATGGGCATATTTTCAAACCCATCTTTCGGAATGGGAATGATACCGTTGGTGGACACATTCATTTTGAAATTATCATAGATCTTTTGTAAGCGGTCCAGATGCAAACTGGGTTCACCACCAACGATGGTAACAAAATTAGTTCCCCGGTCCAACTCCTTTACTATAAATAAATCAAAATCAGATTCATCATTGGGGGTGTTGGTAACATCCATGCTCTCGGAAAAATAATAACATCCTGTACACCGAATATTGCATTCTTGAGTCAAATCCAAAGATATAGATCTTATGGAACCGGCCTTTCGAATCTCTGTATACAAATGATTCAAAAATGGATCCATTAAATATTCTCTTAAAGCATTTGGCATCAGGATGTCATTTCTAATTGACCGATACATTTTTTCCAATCATCAAATGGTTTTCCCAGTACCGCTGATTCCATTCTGGAGTTTGTACCCTCAATTTTTGCTGAATAAATTTTCCCATCTTCAACTCGAAAACTGCCTAAAATTTTTGTTCCATCCATATCCATCTCATCATAATGAATGAATACATTCCGAGCAATTTTCAACGGTTTCCGTTTTGATGAGCCATTGGCATCATCCATATAATTCAAAAAGGATTCGGACCTTAAATAGGCTCCCATCTCTCCTGCTCGTTCAATTTCATCTATGGTCATGCCACCGGGGTTTAATTTCCGATTAAAATAAGTTTCATATTCTTCTATGAGCTGATTTGCAATCTTATCCATGGATAACACTGACTCAATATCGTCCAGTGTAATAATGTGGTCCCTCATGGCCTGTTTAGCCATTTCACGAAATTGTTCGGTGGGAACGCTCCACATAGATGCCATGGTTTCAAAATCGAAATCAAACAGAATATTTCCTACCACAATGCTGGCCTCTCCAATCTGTCCACCACCGATCCCTGCAATCCGTTTGCCATTCATTTCCACTTCATGACTGCCCTTTAATTCTACCTTTACATCAAAAAAATGTTTGAGCATATTCACCACAGGGGTAAGCATCTGTTCGTAAATCTTTTTTGAACCCCTTGGAACACGACTTTGATGAAAAACACATTGATAAAACAACTGGTTCGAGTCAATATAAGTCCCGCCGCCGCCAACTTTCCTGCGTAAAATGGGTATCTCCTTTTCTGTACAAACTTTTCTATCGAAAACATGATCCATCCTCTGGTGATAGCCCAGACAAACATAGGTATCCGACGGCTGGGAAATGATAATGGTGTCTGGTGTATCTTCTGTCATGAGTTCTGCAACGGTGTGATAAATAGCTTGCGTTTGCCAGCCCGGAATACGACCCATGTGTATTAATCGAATAAATTTGGAATTTTCAACCAATATCAATTCTCCAGGTTACCATTCAACTGCATTTGTTTCCGTATGACACTCAACTCATCACCAGTAGGTCTAAACGGATAATCTCTGTATTCTTCCCCCGGACGATAGGAACCATAAGGACGATTGCACGCCATAACGCCATCCCTGTCCGGGCAACCATTTGTCATGAATGGCAGTCCTTCCTCAATGGTGTTTCGAATTAATGTATCATCCGATCCAATGGCTGAAATAAATCCATTTCCATCAAACTTAATGGCCTCATGATTCAGACCTTTCTCTTCAATGAGATATTTGGCTAATTGTACTCGGCGGTGTCGTTTAATCGGTTGCCTAAGAACATTCTCCATCACAGTTCCCGGTTCAGGATTAAAAGAAAAAAGGTAGCACGCAATTTTTTTTGAGTGACAGTTGGAAAACATTTTTATTAGATCTCTATCCGTTTCACCAAGACCGATAATAATATGACAATTCACTTTGAAGGGGCCATATATATCCCTGGCCATGTGTACAATTTCCCAGTGATAGTCCCAGTCGTGTGGGCCCCTTGCACCTTTCCCTCGAGTATTATAAAATATTTCTTCTGTTGCAGCATCCATCCCGATACCAATGATATCTGCGCCTGCTTTCTGAATTTCTATTAGAATATTTTTATCTAGCAGTGTTGCCATTGCGAGCGCAGAAATAGGGACCTCCTGTGCTTGTTTTCTAATTCGTCGGGTCATATCTAATAGATCATCGTTAGCTCTATGATCCTGTACCTGTGCTATACATATCCGACCAACTGTACTCTCCGCTTCCGTTTCAGCAATCTTTTCTGCAATCAAATCTGTGGGAAAAAGGGGCCAATCCACGCGAATAAAACTGTTCTCTTCCGCCAGTCCTGGCCGTTCACGGGCTAACCCACAGTAGCTGCAATTGGCAAAACAGCCCTCGGGATAATTTTGAAGCAGATTAATGCACCCACAGCCGCAGCCATGAATCCTGCCTGGTTTGAGTCCAAGTTCAATAGCAGCCGCCATACTAATTCGGACAAAGTCGGGACTGATATTCAGCATTTCCGATTGTTCCTGTGATGATAATTTTAATATTTCAGCGTTCATAATTATCCTTTACCATGTTACTCCGCAACAGGCATTAATGAATGACGGTTTCAACCCTTTTTTGCTGGCGTACGCCACAATCCCTTCCGATGGAAAAGCTATGCCATTTAATCCTGCATTGATGGCCATTTGATCAATTTCAATTTTCATTGATCCCAATGGTCGGGCACAACCTAATAATATGGATGTCTTTGGAAGAGCGAGCCGAGCTGTTTCAAAAAAAACCCCAATATCATTTAGAGATGGTGGCAAAACACCCTCCATGCCTGTTCCTGTGAGCGGAAGTAAAATCACAAGCACCAGTGCCATGGGTGGATATTTCTTGATCATCTCCAGCGCTGCCCACTCTCCTTTCATTTTCCCAAAATAATGCCCCAAAATAATATGGGGAATTGCCGGGATGCCATATCTCTCCAATCGTTCAAGCACTGCTTCATAAACTGCTGGTGTAGCATCCAGATGATATACATCTGTAATCGTTTCCTGATCACCAATGATGTCCAGCATAACACCATCCACACCCACTCCTGCCAAGGCCTGGCAAGTTTCTTCGTTCGGTAAACCGGGATGAACACGGATTACCATCCCCAGTTCATTGCGAATCCGTTTCATATCATTGATATGCGGTAACAATGGAACCTGGTTTTGGATATTGCTTCCGCCTGAAACCAGGATGCCCTTCGCTCCATTTTCCTGCAAACTTTTTGCCATATTGAACAACCCACCAACATAGGATGGTAAATCCAGCATATTGTCCAACATTTTGGTATTGCAGTGCTCGCAGTTCAATGCGCAATGATTCCCAGTAACGCTGATGGATACAAATTCTTTCATTGAACCTGAAAATTCCGAAGTAGTATGGGGCTTGAGTCCAGGACCGTAAAAGGTGATTTTATCCGAAAAATTTTCTTTTCGAATGTCAAAGGGGGGGGGCAAGGATACATTCATTGATTCAACAGCATTTTCAGGCATATACTCCTCTCGGTGAAACAAAACAACCATAAGGGTCCGATGAAGTTTTTCGTGCCATTATTTCAGCTTTTTGAATGGCTAATGTCATTGCCTTGAGTATAGATTCCATGGGCAGATTTTCCAAATCACCAGACCATCGTTTATACACTTGAATTAATGTGTCTTTGATTGATTTCTCTTGGCTTGAATGCCAGCGCAGGCTTTGCTCCAAATCAGCAATAGCGTGTTCAGATGTAAAAAAGTCTCCACCGATATAAGCTGACTTAATCATTTTTCCCGCAAGAACAATCCGCACATCTAACAATCCGTCATCCGTTTTAATGATAGATTTTCCCATTGAATCCAAGACATCAGTGGTTTGGAATATCCAATTTGTATCCATGTATTTATCTTTTTCTAATTGACGAATTTCATCTATCTCTTCATTGGAAAAATCACCTAATTGTATATTTGTATCAAAAGCTGTTTTGTAACCATTAAGAATAATCCTGCGCACTTCATTTATTCTTAAACTTTGTGCAAGTCTGGAGCTTTCGCAAAGTTCTCGGCGAATTGTTGTTGTTCGTTCCGAAACTGTTGCAATTTCTTTATCAGATATTTTTTCAAAGGGTGTTTTCAACACGTTCAACATAAACGGCACATCCAATCCCACTAACAGCGACCCATGAAACAACAGTCCTCCGGTGGATGTTTTGTGCAATCCCAATCCGGCAATTTTTTTTCCATTCACTTCCAAATCATTCTTCCGGCGAAACTCGACTTGGATATCCAATGATGCTAACCCTGAAATAATTCCTTGTGAAAATTGAGCCATGCGTTCACGAACACTTGCGTATGTTTCACCAGATTTTTCAGGAATGACCAATGCCACACCCAATTGGTCTTCCCCCATAATGATGGCTCCGCCACCGGTGGGACGACGATTAACAGGTATCTTGTTTTCAACGCAATAATTCAAATTTAATTCAGTCTCAATAGTCTGGAATCGTCCCACTAAGGCACAGGGTTTGTAAGTATATAAACGAAGTGTGGGTTGAGATGTGCCTGCACCAGCATGATTTGCCAAGACCTCATCAGCCGCCAATCCTGCAGATGCGCTTACATCATCATTTTTTATATACCGCCAAGTGTTCAATCCAGGATACCCTTCGTCTCAAATCGTTCAATTTCTGCTTCGATCCATGGTGCCAAATTATCGCCAGAAACCATGGATACAGATTCTTCTTCCCAGTTTGTAGGTTTGATTTTCACCAGCCAACCTTTATCATAGTGTTGTTCATTGACCAACAGTGGATTCTGCAGAACGGCATCGTTTTTCTCAATCACGATCCCGGAGACAGGTGCACAGAGTTCACCGGTCATTTTTGCAGCTTCCATGGAACCCATGGGCTTGCCCATTTCTACAGGTGTTCCCACACCCGGTAAAGTCAAATAAACCAGTTCCCCAAGCGAATCCAACCCCAGCTCATCCATGCCTACTGTTACGTGACCAGATTCATCTTTTTCCATCCAAAGATGATTTGAGTTATAAAAACGGTCACTCTTAAAATCATATTGTTTTTTCATAGGTTCAATTATTCAGTCTGGGTTTCTGAGGGTTCTGCTGCGGGTAGATCCATGGCCTCCAGAACAAAATCAATAATATCTTTCACCGCCATATTATTTTCATTGCCGGATGTTTTGGCAGCATCGGAGTACATTGTCATATCTTTTGGACAAGCAACTGTAAAATTATTGACACCTACAGAGACAGCTTCTTCAATTCTATTTTCGCTGGGGCGCTGTGTCATATCATCATGATCCTGCAGCCAAATTTGTCCACCACCGGCTCCACAACAGAAACTGTTTTCCTTGTTACGAGGCATTTCCACTAATTCAACCCCGCAGAGCTTCATCACTTCCCGCGGGTCATCATAAATGCCGTTATAGCGCCCCAAATAGCATGGGTCGTGATAGGTGGCAGTGATATTTAAATTTTTATTTAGTGTTATGTCACCGGTTTTAATGAGCTCAAGCAACAGCGTTGAATAATGTTTCACTGGAAAATTTCCGTTCTTTTCAGGATATTCGTTTTTGAGCGTATTGTATGTATGGGGGTCTGTCGTAAATATTTCTTTAAAATCGCACTTTTCGATAGTTTCAATATTCTGTTCCGCTAACACTTCAAAGAGTCCTTCTTCTCCCACACGGCGCACATCGTTTCCGGCTGATTTTTCTTTTTTCCCCATGATACCAAAATCTACACCGGCAGTCCGCAACACCTGCGCCACCTTTCGCGTGGTATCCTGACAATTTTTATTAAAACTGGCAAAGTCACCCACATACCAGAGATATTTCACGGATTCTTTTGTTGCATCCTTGAGTTTAAAATCTAATGATTTAGACCATTTTGACCGACGGCGGGCAGACTCATTGAATGAGTTCCCTTGCTCATCCAAACTCCGTAATACATCGGCTAATTCGTCCGGCATTTTTGTATCAAACACCTGTTGCCGTCGCATCTCCAAAATATCTATCATGGGTTCATTTCCAACGGGACATACTTGAACGCAGGCATAACATGTGGTACATGACCACACTGCATCTTCAGAAATGGCATAATCCAATAAGGCTGTATCAGCAGCACCATTAAAAAGTGAGTCACCCTGTTCATTGATGAAATAGCGTTTATTGATCTCCATAGCAGATGGACTTAACGGTGTCCCGCTTTCGTGAGCAGGGCATACTTCGTGGCAACGGGTACACATAATACAGGCCCAGGAATCCAGAACCTGTGGCCATGGCAAATCGGACAACGTTTTTGCTCCCGGTGAAACCGGGTTAGATACCCCATCCATGGCACCACGATGTGTTTTACGACCTAACGCAAGGTTAACCGGAGCCAAAATGAGATGGATGTGTTTTGTCCTAGGAAAGTAGGGAATGAATAGCACAATAAGTCCCATGGCCAGCCACCAAGTCACATGGATACCTGTTTCCAGAGCTGCGGGGGACCAGTCAGAAAAAAGTCTAGAGATAATGCTTGCAGTGGGCAGCCATCTATATGTATCACCATTATCCGCTATATGCATGGCGGTTCCCAACCACCTTGAACCCACATGGACCAGTATAAAAATCCCTACAATAAGCGAATCTTTTTTAAGTCCGCCTGCGCTCACACCCGGATGCAATTTTACATTTGCATTGAATTCCATAACCTTGGGTTTTTTAACAAACCGCCGGTACAAAAAGAAAACCATCCCTACCAATACCAGTACGCTGAAAATATCAGCAAACAAATTGAATAAGTTTGCCAGAATATGATCGCTCCCAAGTGTGGTCCAACCATCCACATATGCTTCCAAAATATCATTCACATTTACCAGCAGATAAAAACTGAAGGCATAGAAAATGAATGAATGAAATAGTGAAACAATGGGGCGCGCATTTTTAATGGACTTCTGTAAAAATACATCGAACAAAGCACTAATAAAGCGTCCAATTAAATTGTCACTTCTGTCTGTCTCTGCACCACACCTTACTGTTTTGAAGACCCGATTGAAACCTTGAAATGCCAGGACGCCGCAAATCAGAGCTAATAGAATAAAGGCAATTTGTTCATTCGAACTCAGCATGGATTAATTTATTCTAGTTCTTCTACTAACTCTTCCACTACATCAAATAAATCTTCCACCATGCCATAGTGTGCCACATCAAAAATGGGGGCATTTTTGTCTGTATTTATGGCAATGATTGTGGATGAACTTTTCATCCCTTCGATGTGTTCAGGTGCCCCGGAAATACCCAAGGCAATATACACTTTCGGTTTCACTTTCAAACCGGATTTTCCTACCTGGTG